>JAEEGK010014026.1_pt1 | contig 17958 bp, 21 predicted proteins | sample 8958771 | NCBI WGS metagenome assembly JAEEGK01 (sample SAMN16246547, study PRJNA631951) | gut metagenome | biome: gut microbiome; feature: rumen; material: SC-attached | host: Bos | place: Iran: Karaj | collected 2018-10
CCTCCCGGGATTCAGAATCAGCTTGTCCGGATGGTCAGGGGAAAACGGCCTGGACCAGGACCATATAGATCACCGTTCCGCCGAGGATGCTCAGGAGGGAATTCCGCTTCCATACCTGCAGCCCCACGACCGCCAGCCCGGCAATGAGCTCCGGGGCGCCGAAAGGAGCCCGGGTGATCACGGTATCCTTCAGGCAGTAGATGACCAGCAGTCCGATGATGGCGGCCGGGAGTACCTCGCCGAGGTAGGAGATATATGCCGGCGTCCGTTTCCGGAAAACCAGGAACGGCAGGAACCGGAGCAGGATGGTGACGGCGGCCATCACGATGACCAGGATTGCGGCATGCGTGTTCATACGGCCTTCCTCCCCAGTCTGCCCCTCAGCAGGGTGAGGATCAGCGTAATCAGCAGCATGGCCGGAATCAGGAAATTCTCCGGGCCGAACACGATAAGGCACAGGAATGTGGCCAGGAGCCCGGTCATCGCCGGGATATGGTCCTTTGTGCGGAGCCACTGCTCCGTAAACGACGCGATAAACAGTGCCGTCATGGAGAACTCGATTCCGGCGGTGGAGAAGGGAAGAACCGCACCGAGCAGGCTGCCCAGGATACAGCCGGCAATCCAGTACAGATGGTTGAACAGGGAGACGAGGAACCGGTACAGGTCCGCGTATTCCGGGTCCGGTGTTTCCCCGTCGCACAGCAGGGAGTAGGTTTCGTCGGTCAGGGCAAAGATCATATAGGGTTTGTACCTGCCCGCGTTTTTGTAGCGGTCGATCATGGAAATGCTGTAGAACAGGTGCCGGGCGTTGACCATTACGGTGGTCAGGATCGTGGTGAGGATTCCCGCACCGCCGGCCAGCAGGCTGATGCCGACATACTGCATGGACCCGGCATAGATGAGCACAGCCATCGCGGCGGACCAGAGCACGCCGTAGCCGGCGTTCCGCAGCAAAATACCGAAGCCGATGCCCAGCACAACATACCCGGCCATCACGGGCAGGGATTTCAGGAATGCCTTGCGGACAATTACGGATTTTGCATCCGTGCGGCTCTGCGTCTGCATCAGGTCCACCTCATCATCAAATTCGTGCCGATTATATCAGAAACCCGGGAATGAAAAAAGCCGGAAAGGCTGCAGGACAGGGGAAAAACAAAGGAACCGGCCCGCGGGAAGCGAACCGGCTTCGGGAAGAGACCGGACAGTCTTTACCGAACCTGAATGGGAAAACGCAGGAATCCGTTATTCTGCATCCGGCACCCCAGGATGAACTGATCCTGCAGTTTGTACAGAGGGATGTTTTTCCACCATAATTCCCAGACGGTTTCTCCTTCATGGTCTGGAGATGCATATTCCCTGACTACGGGCTCCTGGTCAGACAATGGACTTCTTTCGCCTGAAAGGAACCAGTACTGGGGTGGAAAGTTCTCAGGCGTTTTTAAGTTTGCGCGAATTGTCAGGAACAATCCCCGGTAGGTGAGTTCTGCCCGTTCGAAAACAGCAGAGCAGTATTCGTTTTCATAGACTTCCTGCGGGCTCAGGGGAACCGGAGTCATATTGGCGTCCATATGCGGGACATCCGCGGAAACGACCAGGATATCTTCCAGGATATCGCCCATGGTGTCATCCGGCAGCGGACCGCCGGTATGCCGGACGGTCCATCCTTTTTGATCTTCTTCCGGCACAAAGAAGCCAACGGGCCATCCATCATCTTCTTCATCAGGATCCGGATCATTCGGCATTACATAGTATCCTTCCGCGATCATCCGCTCCAGTTCATCGCGGAAACGGCCGTTCGTATTCAGGATTTTCCAGGGCCGGGCAGGACGAGAGACGCTGAATGTGATTTCCGCATGGATGGATTCCAGACCCTGGAGTTCATACGGAAGCCTGAAGTTCCAGTGAGTCTGGTACGGGCCGCCCATGAGCCAGCATCCATTTTCCGGGATCTGATCGATTATACCGTTGAAAGAAACGCTTTTCACCCAGCACCAAACAGGATTATCCGGATCTTTTTGATTCAGGATCGTGCTGAAATCGATGGAGGTACCGTTATAGAACGGTGAATCAATCTGCAGGCGGGAAAAAACACCTTCCGCTTCCGTTCCGGAGGAAGCGGGTTCCGCCATGGAAATGGTTTCATGATCCTTCAGGGAATCCGGCTGCCGGACCTGGATCGGGAGACTTATCAGTCGATTCTTCTCCAGCCGGGCAGTCAGGTAAATGGTATCCGGCAGGCTGTCTGCTGTAATGTTCTCCCAGAACAGTTTGAAGACAGTTTCCTCGCCTGCTTCCGGTGAATGATAATCCAGGATTTGGCTGGGACCTAATCTTGGGAAGTGCAATTCATCCTTCAGGCCTTCCCATTCCAGGGCCCAGTACCGGGGAGGGAAAAATAAAGCATCTTTCGATTTTACCCGGACCGTGAGGTACAGCCCCATGGGCGTGGTTTCCGCTTTTTCAAACACCGCTGTGCAGTATTCGTTTTCATAAACCTCCTGTGTATGCAGGAGGGTGACCCCATTGCCGGGCTTCGGGCATATCGCGTCGAAGGAGACCTCCAGGGTTTCCACGATGATATCGCCCATCGTGTCATCCGGCAGCGGACCGCCTGAGACGGCAATGCTCCATCCGTTTTCGCAGACAGTCAGGTCTTCTTCCGGATCGAAAAATCCATCAAGTTCCTCCTCGCCGGCGTCTGAGTATGACGGGATGACAAAGTATCCTTCCGCAATTGCCGCCTCGAGATCCTCCCGGAAGCGGCCTTCGGTATCCTGCGTTTTCCAGGGGCGCACAGGCCGGGAAAGGTTGACCTTCATTTCCACATGAATCGTTTCCGCATCCAGGAGTTCATCGGGAACTTCTTTGAAATACTCATCGGACACAGAACCTTCACCGGACAGTGTTCCGGGGATCCATTGTTCCAGGCCGATGTCCGGGAGATCCTGATCTTCGATTCCGTTGAAGGAGATCTTTTCCACCCAGCACCACATGGGAACTTCCGGTTTTTTGTTTTCCAGGTTCCAGATGAACCGGATGCGGGAACCGTCATACACCGGGGATTCAATCCACAGGCGGGCCAGTTCAGTTTCCGCTTCCGTTCCGGAAAAAGCGGGCGTCGTCATGGGAATGGGTTCTTTATCCTTCAGGGAATCCGGTTGATTCAGGCTGCTGATGGATGCAATGCCTATGCTCATCAGCAGAATAATGGTCAGCACCACCTGTACGGTGCCGAAAGCGATTTTCTTTTTCACGGGTGTGTCCTCCATGCTTTCCGCGCGGGAGAGCACCCGGGTCAGCAGCCATGGATTCTCTTTGATCCCGGAAAGGGCATCATCCAGACTGTTTTTCAGTTCATCCTTCTTCATCGATGCCGTCTCCTTTCAGCTCAGCCTTTAGTTTCTCCCTCGCTCTTTTCAGTCGGCCGGATACAGCCGGCTGGGCAATTTTCAATGTTTCCGCAATCTCCTCCATGGTCATCCCGCGGTAGTAATACAGCAGGATCACCTCCCGCAGCTTCCGCGGCAGGTTCATCACCGCCGTTGCCACCTCCCGGTGGTACGGATCGGCCTCCTGCCGGGAGGGAAGCTCCTCCGCGGTCACCCGGCGGTCGATATGGCGGAACCAGCCGGTCCGGAGCATATCCTTGCAGGTGTTGATCGCGATTCTGGTAAGGTAGGTTTTTTCGCTGGCTTCGCCGCGAAAATCCTTCAGGGAACGGTAAACCTTCAGGAAGGTTTCCTGCACGGCATCTTCCGCCATGGCCTGGTCGTGCAGGTAAAGGTAGCAAAGCCGCTTCAATGAAACCTGGTTTTCCCGGATGAGCCGCTCCAGCGCAGCTTCCGGATGACTGTCAGGCGCCTTGACAGTTTCCATTGCCGGCTTCACCTCCTTTTACCCCATTAGACGGGACACACATTCAGAATTATAACATCCGCATAGAAAAAAAGTGTTATTTTTTTGCCCGGCGCCGGAAACAACCGGCAGGATGTTCCGGAATTCCGGAAATCATGATATGATGAAGGACAACAGACAGGCGGCGGAGGAGCATATGGGGATGATTATCAAAAAGCTGGAGACGGACGATGAAATCCGGGGCAAGGCCTATGTTCACTGGCAGTCCTGGCATGAGGCGTATCCCGGCCTGGTCAGCCCCGGATACCTGGAGAAGCTGACGCTGGAAAAGTGCGAGAAGATGGCCTTCACCTGGCCGCAGAACACCCTGGTTGCAGTGGATGAGGGCCGGGTAGCCGGATTTGTGTGCTGGGGCAGCTGCAGGGAAGATTTACCGGAGACGGGAGAGATCATCGCGATCTATATCCTGGCGGAATACTATGGCACCGGCCTCGGCCGCAGGCTGATGGAAGCCGGCCTGGAACAGCTGACGGAATACCCGAGGGTCTGCCTGTGGGTGCTGAAGGAAAACCGGCGCGCGGTCCGTTTTTATGAGAAATGCGGCTACAGGGCGGACGGGGAGGAAAAGTACCTTCCGTCGGTGGAAGCCGCGGAGATCCGGATGGTATGGGAGCGTCCGCAAAAGGAGCAGAAAGGCCGGAAGCAGATGAGGATTGATACGGAACGGCTGGTGATCACGGAGTTTACGCCGGATATGGCGCAGGCAGTTCATGAGAACTCGCTGGATGAGGATAACCGGAGGTTTGTTCCGGATGAGGTATTTGAAACGGTGGATGAGGCCCGGGAAGTGATCGGTTTCCTGATGTCCCGGTACGGCGGGACGGAAGGCCCGCTGACTTATCCGGTGATCACCAAAGCCGGAGGAGAGAATATCGGGTATGTCCAGATCGTTCCGCTGGAAGACGGAACCTGGGAGATCGGCTACCACATCGCGAAACGCTGTACCGGAAACGGCTATGCCACCGAAGCGGTCCGGGCATTCCTGCCGGTGATGGCGGAAACGCTTGGAATCGGCACGGTGTACGGAATCTGTCTGACGGAGAACGCGGCGTCCCGGCATGTGCTGGACAAATGCGGATTCACGCCGGAGTCCGAAGGCACCGGGGATTACCAGGGTGAACAGCGGGAAGTATACAAAAGTGTATGGCGGAAAGCCTGAAACATATCCGGAAAAAGAGCCGGTATCCGGACGGGAAGTCAAAAACCGGGAAAGGAGGAAACAGCATGCCTTGGTTTGATCGGGAAGACAACACGAAGCCGGTAATTGAACCGCGGAAACAGATCGCATCGAAATATCCCGGGATGGAGATTCCGGAGCTTCCTGCCAGGGCGGTTGTTTTCTGCATGGGCAAAGGGATGACTGTGCTGAAAGCACATTTTCCCTGCTTTCCGATCATGGAAAAGCTGCCGGGCTTTATTACCCACTCGGAAGTGCTGGGCGTGGAAGGCGTGAAGGACATCTGTTTCCTTCACGGGGGCTATGGGGCTCCGGCAATTGCGTGCACAATTGAAACACTGCATGTACTCGGCGTGAAAGAAGTATTCATGGTCGGCCTGTGCGGCGGATTTGGCGCAGGATTGTCGGTTGGCGATATTATGCTTCCACAGAAGATATGGAGTGAAGAAGGAACCTCCCTCCATTACCTGGAAAATCCTGGCTTTGCGGAAGTCACCCCGCTGGACTCCTTTGACGGAGCGGAGGCGTTTTTCCGGGACAGGGGATATCATGTTTTCCGGGATGCCACCGTAACGACAGACGCACTCTACCGGGAGACATTCCGGAAGGAGCAGCTGTGGCGGGAGCTGGGCTGTGCGGCTGTGGATATGGAAGCGTCGGCCATGGTGAATGTGTGTAATTTTCATGGAATGAAGAATGCGGTGATCCTGATGGTTTCAGACCGGCATCCGATGAATGAAGGCAGTCCGGACTGGCAGTGGGGAGATTCGGATTTCGGAGCTCGAAGCGAGCGGTTTGTGATGGACTGTATTGCATGTACCACAGCCCTGGATTGAGAGGAGAAACAGGATGGGTGATTTTGAAAAGGCAGTCAGTGTAATGACGGAGCTGTTTGGCAGGGATTACCAGTTTGCCCTGTCCACCGCAAAGGACAACATTCCATCCTCCCGGGTGATTGACACTTTCTTTGACGGGGAAAGCTTTTATGCCGTTACTTCCGGGCGGTCCCGGAAGGCAGCGGAGATTGCCGGAAATCCGCATGTGTCGCTGTGCAGCCGGAAGATGCATTCATTCAGCGGGCTGGCATATAACATCGGGCATCCGCTGAAGCCCGGGAACGAAGAGATCCGGAAGAGGCTGACCCAAGCTTTTGAATCGTGGTATTTTCTGCATACGAATGAGGCGGATGAGAATCTGTGCTACCTGAGAATCTGCCCGGATGCCGGTTTTTTCCATAAGGACGGTATCGGGTACAGGGTGAATTTTACTGACAGGACCGTGCAAACATTTCCCTATGTGTTTGACCAGATCCTGACAGATGACTGAATACTCATGAAACGGAGAAAAAAGATGGAAAACAACACACTGGACTGGTACCGGGAAAACGCGGAGGCGTTTATCGCCAACACGGGGAAGGTGGATATGTCAGCGCATTACAATTCGTTCCTGGAGCTGGTTCCCTCCGGCGGATATGTCATGGACCTGGGCTGCGGAGCCGGAAGCGCTTCGCTGTACTTCACGCAGAACGGATACCGGGTGCTGGCGGTGGACGGGTGCGCGGAATTCTGCGAGCATACCCGGCAGCGCGCGGGATGCGAAGCCCGCAATATGCGGTTTGACGAACTGGACTACACGGACACCTTTGACGGAATCTGGGCATGCGCTTCCCTGCTGCATGTGCGGAAGGCGGACCTGCCGGGCGTGCTACGGCTGATTCACCGGGCGCTGAAGAAGGACGGTGTGTTCTACGCGTCGTTCAAATACGGGGAAGACGAAAGAAACAAAAACGGAAGGGAATTCTCCGACTTTACGGAGGAATCACTCCGGGCCCTGCTGGGGGAGGCAGGCGGATTCCGGATCAAAAGCATCTGGCATACCCATGACGCCCGCCCCGAACGGGCGGACGAGCTCTGGGTCAATGTGATCTGCCTGGCGGATAAGGATTAACGAAACTGCGGGGGTAGCGATGGTACAGCTGGAACAGGTAACCAAAGAGAATATTGACGCGGTGCTTGCGCTGGATGTAAATGAGGACCAGAAGGGGTTCGTTTCCTCCACGGCCGAATCCCTGGCGCAGGCATACGCGTATTCCGCAACGGCGTTCCCGTTTGCGGTATCGGATGACGGGAGAATCGTCGGTTTTATCATGATGGGATTTTATGAGGAAAAGAATTATTACACCCTGTGGAAGCTGCTGATCGACCGGAAATACCAGCACCGGGGTTACGGCCGGAAGGCGCTGGAGCTGGGCGTTGCGTTCCTGAAGGAATGGTACGGCGTGCCGGCGGTTTTTACGGGCGTTTCGCCGGGGAATACCGCGGCGAAGAACCTGTACCGGTCCATGGGGTTCCGGGAAACCGGGCTGTTTGAGAACAACATGGAAGAAATGCGGCTGGACTGCTGAAAAAACGGAGAATATTTCTGTAAAAAAACGCTTGACCCTGACGCAACGTCATACTTTATGATGGGTTCACCACGAGGAAGGGAGGCAGGCACCATGATGACGGTCCATGAGGTCAGCCGGCTGACAGGCGTGAGTATACGCACCCTGCAGTACTATGACCGGATTGGTTTGCTGCCGCCGGCGGAATATACGGATGCGGGCTACCGGCTGTATGACGATGCGGCCCTGGAAACCCTGCAGCAGATTCTCCTGTTCCGGGAACTGGAGTTCCCGCTGAAGGACATCGGGCGGATTATCCACAACCCGTCCTTTGACCGGCAGAAGGCGCTGGACCAGCAGATTGAACTGCTGGAGCTGAAGAAGGAGCACCTGGACAGCCTGATCACCCTCGCGCGTGGAATCAGGACATCAGGAGGAAAATCAAAGATGGATTTTTCAGCATTTGACACAAAGAAGCTGGATGAGTATGCAGCCCGGGCCAAAGAAGCCTGGGGAGATACTCCCGCGTATCAGGAGTATGAGCAGAAGGCAAAGGGCCGGTCCCGGGAAGAGACTGCGGACCTGAACCGGCAGATGATGGACATCTTCGCGGAGTTCGGAACGGTCCGGGATACGGATCCCGCTTCCGAAAAGGCCCGGGCCCTGGTCCGGAAACTGCAGGATTTCATCTCCGCCCATTACTACACCTGCACGGACAGGATCCTGGCAGGACTGGGGCAGATGTATGCCGCCGGCGGAGAGATGACGGAAAACATCGACCGTGCCGGCGGGAAAGGCACGGCGGAATTTGCCGCCCGGGCGATCCGCCTGTACTGCGGGAAATAAAGACCAGATGAAAAGCGGGGCACTGCCGGTATGACAGTGCCCCATTTCGTCTTTCCGGGATTATCTGTAATACTTGTCAATCCCGCCGTAGCCGATGATCAGCTTGTTTTCCCGGGTTTTCCGGATGAAGTTGTCCAGGCGCTTCCGGAATTCCTCCGGTCGTTTCCGGGCGTCATCAATATAGGCGATCCGGATCCTCCGGTAGGATTCCGTGAAGGAACTGTAATGGCGCCATGCGGTCTCATCCCGGCGAATCTCGGAGAGAATGTCCTCCGGGAAAACGTAATCAGCGGTGAGTAATTTCTCTACGGAAGGACGGACCTTCGGGTGAATCAGGCCCCGCGCGTCCAGCCAGATCAGGCGTTCGATGTTTGGACGGGAATAGGGGCTTTTCGGGTTCCGGGGCGTAAAGTGCCGGCCCTGGTGAAGTGAATCGATTCGCCGGGCGGTGCTGTCAATCCAGCCGAAGCACAGGGCTTCCTCCACGGCGTCGTTATAGGACAGGCAGGCCTCTCCCGATGCTTTTGTCGGGAAAACAAACCAGACATCCGGGGCAGTCTCGAAATGCGCGGACAGCCAGTTCCGCCACTCCTGCCGGTCCGCGGTATAAAACAGGTTTTCCGTTTTCAGGTCCGCCATATTCTTCTCCGATCATTCAGCGTTCAATGATACTTGACCGGATATCCGATCCGGGTGGTACAATAGCATTGTATTATGAAACATGCGGAAAAACAATCCGGCCGGCGGATCGGTGGCCGCCCCGCATTCCGGCGGGAAAAATGCCTGTTTTTCGCATAAAACCGGCAGTTGCAACCGGCGGTTGCGGAATTTCAAGCCCCGTTTGATAGCCTGCAACAGCCCGATCGGGTAATCTGGCCCTGCACCCGGAAAACGAACCGCCCCGGTTCGGAAACCGGGGCATGACCAAATTGAGAAAGGCGGAATACCCCCATGATTTTTGCGGACAAATTAATGGATCTCAGGAAAAAGAACGGCTGGTCCCAGGAGGAACTGGCGGAGAAGCTGAACGTGAGCCGGCAGGCGGTGTCGAAATGGGAAAGCGCACAGTCGGTGCCGGATATGAACCGGATTATCCAGCTGTCGGAGCTGTTTGGCGTCAGTACGGATTACCTGCTGAAGGATGAAATGGAGCAGGCGGAGGCTTCCAGGGAAACCGCATCGGATAGCCTCATCCGGACGGTGGATATGGAGGAAGCCAACGCGTTCCTGAAGACCAAGGAAGAGAACTCCCGCCGGGTGGCCCTGGGCGTGATGCTCTGCATCCTTTCCCCGGTCGCGCTGATCCTGCTGGGCGGCGCGCAGGCGATGGGCCTGCTGAACTGGTCGGAAAACATGGCCGGCGGCATCGGGCTGGTGGTGCTGATGCTGATGATCATCCCCGCGGTCGGGTTGTTTGTGGTGTCCAATCTCCGGATTTCCCGCTTTGAGTACCTGGAGAAGGAACCGGTGGAAACCCTGTACGGCGTATCCGGAATGGTGAAAGACCGGAAGGAGAAATTCCAGCCGGTCCATACCCGGTACATGATGACCGGAATTATGCTGTGCATCGCGTCCACCATTCCGCTGTTTATCAGCCTGGTTTTCGGCAACGGGGAGAACTTCCTGCAGGTGGTGGGCATCGCGTCCATCCTGCTGCTGGCGTCCATCGGTGTGATGCTGATTATCCGTGTGTCCATCATCTGGGGAAGCTACCAGCAGCTGCTGGAGGAGGGCGACTATACCCGCGGGAACAAGGAGAGCAACGGGAAGATCGGCCTCATCGGCGGAGCATACTGGTGCGTGATTGCCGCGGCTTACCTGGCATGGAGCTTCATCGGGAACAGCTGGAAAATCAGCTGGGTCATCTGGCCGGTTGCCGGCGTCCTCTTCGGTGCGGTGATTGGCATTACAAAAGCGCTCCGGAAGCAGTAAGTTTCCGGAACGCCGGGCATACAAACCGTTCTGTACCGATCCGGCTGCGGATCGGTTTTTTCTTATCCGTTACAGAGGAAGGTCGTGAATCCCAGGTTATATACGGTGATCTGCTGGCCGAAGAATTCCGTGGGTTTTCCCTCTGCTTCCCCGTCCACAATGCGCTGCGCGCCTTCGCGAAGCCGCGGGATGCAGTCCGGGGAAAGGGGAATGTCCGAATGGGAGGGCCAGATTTCATCAAACCCGCCGGCCATCTTTTCCAGTTTATCCAGGCTGGCAATGTAATCCTTCATATTCCGGCGCTCGCCGAACATGAAGATCCGTCCGTGCTCCTGGATCGGGTCCCCGCTGATCAGCACCCGGCGGCTGACATCCAGCACCGCGATACTTCCGGGAGTATGCCCGGGCAGATGGATGATCTTCAGCTTCCGGTGACCCAGGTCGATTTCATCGCCGTCCTGTACCGGGATGACCCTGCTGCCCTTTCCGCTGTTGCGGTAGTGCGGTTCATCCGCCGGATGCATGTAAACCGATTCAAATTCATCGTTGCCGCCGGTATGGTCCTGATCCGCATGGGTGTTGAGCAGCATCACCGGCAGGCCGGTCAGCGCGGAGGCAATTTTCTTCGCGTGGCGGACGGTCATACCGGTATCGATCAGCAGCGCTTTTTCAGTGCCCTTCAGCAGGAAGAACCGGACCATTCCGTTCTCGATCCGCCAGGTATCTTCGTCCACCGGAATGACAACCGCTCCGTACTGCTTTCCGCAGCCGCTGCAGATCCCGGTATGGACGGAGACGATATGGCCGCATTCGCTGCAGGTCCACTGATTCCGTTCATTTTCCAGGAAGGCTTCCATGCCGAGCTCCCGGATGTCCCGCAGGTTTTTCGCGGGGGATTCGTACAGCGGATATTTGGAAGTGTAGCGGTTCTGCTTTTCCATGACGTCTTTGCAGGGATAATCCGGGCATTCATCGCAGAATTCATAGCCGTTCTTCTTCCGCTTTTCGCAGAGGATGATGCCGCACCGGTACGCGCAGAACTCCGGCTTGTTTTCGTTGGGACCGTGGCATCCCGGGCAGGGGTTTTCTTCCGCCTGCGCGCGCTTGCACAGGCTGCAGTCCAGGCCGCAGGGGGCAATCATTTCAGCGGTAATAAAATCCGGTTTCATTTTTCCACACTCCTTGCTGAAAAAGATTATACCAGAATGCCGGGCGGACCGGAAGACGGGAGCACGCGGAAACAGGGAGCTTTTATTGTCCTGCGTACAGAAGCTGCTTTCCATCCGGGGACAGGACCGCACAAGCTTTCTTTTCAGCACAGATAACGGTCCACACAGGCTGCCCGGGCGGGACGGAAGAGGGGCTGCGCACTATTGAACCCTTTACGGTATAGTACGCGCGGGTTTCAGGCAGCTCATTTTCCGGAATCCCGAGCATTTCGGCGATTGCTTTTCTTCCGGCTGACAGCGCCTGCTCCTCCGGGACTGCATCCGAATCCGGAACGATTCCCGTCATGTCCAGCCTGCCCAGCTCCGGAATGTAGTATTCAAGAATGCTGCCGTCCGGCGCCAGTTCCACATAGCAGGAAATGCCTTTGTATTCTCCGTCGGTCATCAGGCTATACCAGATGTTCCAGATCCGGTGTCCCATTCTATCCTCGAAGGTCTGGGTTCGTACGCCGTTGTCCAGGTCCCAGTCGGATACTTTTTCCAGCAGTTCCCGCGCGATCCGGACGGCTTCTTCCTGGGTGATTTCTCCTTCTTCCGGAAGGATCAGGTGTTGGACATCATGGCCCAGCATCCCGTTTTTCCGCAGCAGTTCCTGATACCAGTACTGGTCTTCCACAGACCAGGTGTACATGTATCCTTCTCCCATCATAGCACTCAGCAGGTTTTCCAGGGTAACCATTTCCACATTGGGATCGCCCATATATCCGGTGACGATCCGGTCGCAGAGGGCGTTCTTCTCTGTATCGGTCAGCCCGGTATCGTTCAGGAGGCGTTCCGCGTCCGGGTTATCCTTCAGTTCTCCCAGTTCAGCCAGGTACCGGACCAGTTCGACTTTGGTATTGGTGTCCCATGTGTCATAGTATCCGTTATCCCGCTGCATCACGGCGATCTTTTCACCGGCTTCCCGCCAGATCAGCACAGCGGCGGCTGCGGTTACAGTCAGGATGGCCAGGACCAGGACGATCACCATTGCGGTTGAAATTCTTTTTGCCACAGGTTCTTCTCCTTTCGCTTTCGCAATCACGCGCCGGGCAAGGAAAGGATTCTCTTTCAGGCCGGAAAGGGACTGATTCAGGAGGTTCTGCACTTTGCGCTTATCATCCATTCCGCTCACTCCTTTCATCATCACCCAGCGCTTTGCGGAGCTTTGCCCGGGCCCGCAGCAGCCTGCCCGAAACAGCCTGCTGGGAGATCCGGAGAGTCTCCGCGATTTCATTTGTATTCATGTCTTCAAAGTAATAAAGCAGGACGACCTCCCGCAGGCGGACCGGCAGCTTCATCACCTCAACTGTCACCGCATCTCCTTCAGGATTCGGTTCTTCTGTACGCATGGGAAGCGTATCGACTGAAACTGACCGGTCGATATGACGGAACCAGCTTCCCCGGTAAATATCCCGGCAGCAGTTGATCGCGATGGAAGAAAGCCAGGTTTTGACATTGGCGTTTCCCCGGAACTGGTCCAGCTTTCGGTAAGCTTTGATGAATGTTTCCTGCACAGCGTCTTCCGCCAGGGCCTGGTCATGCAGGTAGGCGAAACACAGGCGCAGCAGCGCAAGCTGGTGCTCTTCCACCAGGCGTGTGATTTCTTCATCCGCCGAACGGCAAGGGCCCTTTACCGTTTCCATGGCACTGCATTCCCCCTTTCACCCTTTTAGACGTGCGGCAAACCGGATTGTACAACATTTCCATTCATATATTTTTAACGCAGAATCTCATCGGGTCCTTCCGCGGAAAAAGGATTCTCTATATTATACATAGAATAATGGTGGAAAATTGCTGGCCGGAGGGGAGCAGGATGAATCAAAAAACGATTCTGCTGGATATGTACGGGGTCATCCTGGAGGAAAGCAAGGGAAACTTTCTTCCGTATACCTATGGGCATTTTCCTGAATCGGAGTATGACAGGCTGACCCGGCTTTTCCGGGATGAAAAGCTGTTTACCCGGGCGGCGAACGGGGAAATGACCTCCGATGCGTTCCTCACCCGGCTGGGGTTTGATAATCCGCAGTTCCACATGCGGGATTATATTGACCGTTACCTGACGCTGGATCCGGGCTTTGTTCCTTTTGCGGAAAAGTATTCCGCGAAATATGACTTTGTGCTGCTGTCCAATGACGTTTCCGAATGGAGCGCGTATATCACGGAGCATTACGGACTGGACCGTTTTTTCAGGCAGAAGATTGTGAGCGGGGATGTGAAGTGCCGGAAACCGGACCGGAAGATCTTTGAGACTGCGCTGTCGGTAACCGGCAGGCAGCCGGGAGAGTGCCTTTTTGTGGACAACAGCGTGAAAAACCTGCTGGCGGCGGAAGAATTCGGGATCATACCGGTCCTGTTCAACCGGGACGGGGAGGAATACGGCGGAACGGTTGTGAACTCCTTCCCGGAGCTGGCTGCGCTGCTGGACTGACCGGATATCGGAAAAACCACAATTCTACCGTCAGTATAAAAATCAATCTCAAAATTGTATGGACAGTATCTTCATTTCCGCTGCGCCCTTTTTTATAATACGGTCGGGCAGTGGAACCCGGGGAATGCCCGGTATATCCCGCCCGGCGAAAGGACGAAAGGGACTGTGAAGAAAAGTGTATTCGGAAACCGGAATTTCCGGCTGGTATTCCTGGGCGCGCTGGTATCGGAACTCGGCGCGATTCTGTACAGCTTTGCCGTGGGCTTTTATATCCTGCAGATCAGCAACAACAACGCGTTCCTGCAGGGCCTGTACCTGGCGCTGTGCGCCGCCGCCCTGCTGCTGTTTACCCCGATCGGCGGCGTGCTGGGAGACCGTTTCAACAAGGCGAAGATCATGTATGTCTGCGATTACCTGAAGGGCGGAACGATCCTCCTGGCTACGGTGTGCATGCTGCTGTTCCGGGAGGCGGGCGCACATATCGTGATCCTGTTTGTACTGGGAATCCTGGGTAATATGATCAGCGGAATCTTTACCCCGGCGGCCGGTGCCCTGCTTCCGCATATCGTCGAGGAAGACAGGCTGCAGCAGGCCAACGCCTTCTTTTCCATCAAGAATTCCCTGGAAGGAATCCTGGGGATTGTGCTGGCCGGCATCCTGTACGCGGCGCTGCCGATCCACACGCTGTTCTTCCTGGTGGGTGGCTGCTTCATCGCGTCCGGTGTTTCGGAAATGCTGATCCGGGTTGAGCATGTCAGGTCAGCGGAAAAGCTGACGCTCCGGCTGGCCTTTGCGGACATGGGGGAAGGGCTGCGCTATCTCCGGGCTCAGAAGGCGGCTGTCGCACTGCTGTGTGCGACCGTATTCATCAATTTCTTCTTTGCTCCGGTTACCGGGAACTTCATCCCGTATTTTGTGCGGACGGACCTGGCGGCCGCGCCGTCCTACCTGCTGGACAAGGTGCTGACGCCGGAACTGTGGTCCTCCGTCTTCAGCGTATGCTTCGGCGCCGGCTCCCTGATCGGCGCGGCGGTCCTCAGCGCCCGGAAACCGGCGGAAAAATGCGGGCACCGGGTTGCTGTGCTGCTCTGCGTGGAAGCCGCGATGATGATCCTGCTCACAGCTGGTTATCGCCTGCTGGTGGACCGGGGCAGCAGCCTGAACATCTTCCTGCCGGTATTCAGCATTGCGTGTATCATCCAGGGAGTCCTGATTGCCCATATCAATATTCCCGTAACCACCACCATGATGCGGATTGTGGATAAGGATAAGCTGAGCAAGGTCAACAGTATCGTCAATATTGGGTCCCAGGGAATGATCCCGATTGCTTCCGTGCTGGCCGGGGCAGTGCTGCAGTCCTTTGGCTCCACGGCGCTGCTGGCAGCCTGCACGCTGGGCTTCACGGTCACCGCCGTGCTGCTCCTCGTGAACAAGCCGGTGCGGGAGTTCTGAACCCGGGCAAAAGAAAAGCGGCAGGAAGACAGTACTCTTCCTGCCGCTTGCTTTATGGCTTCCGGTATTGCGGTTATTTTGCAGCTTTTTCCTTCCGGTGCATCCGGATGAGATTGAGGACGTTGCCCAGTGCGACGAACAACAGGCCGAGAGTCAGGAAGGTTCGGGATGCATTTTCATCCAGGATGGAAACCAGGATGAAGGCGATACCGGCAATTCCGAGGACCAGGATGGCAATCGTCATGGAGGTTTTGTACAGTTTGCTGTTCATTTCTTTTTCTCCTTACCGGCTTATTCGTGCAGCAGCCGTTCTTTTTCCAGGGATTCCTTCTTGCCATGGATCCGGCCCAGGGCGTACATCAGCAGGGTTGCGCACAGCAGGTTGATCCATCCGGCCCGGGACGGGCTGAAAACATTCATAAAGCCGATGACCAGGTTGGCACCGCCGATTACGGCGAGGACCTTGCCGATCTTGTCCAGGTGGCTGATCCTGGAATCGATGTCGGAGAACAGGTCAAACGGGCCGTCCTCCGTCTTTTTGCGGAAATAGATCCACATCATCATCCGGCCGATGTATTCCGCGCCGGTTTCCTCCATGAAGGAGACGTAGGATTCATCAAACGCGTGCATTTCCGTCCGTACGTTATACTCGCCCGGCTCACAGCGGACAAAATGGTAGGAGGCGAAACCGACGCTTTCCAGCACCCAGCCGTTCATGGCCATTTCATTCAGCCAGTCTTCTTCCTTTTCAAAATCCCATACCCAGAACCATTTCCGGACGGTTTTCCTGCTTTCCATCTCTTTATTCCTCCGCCAGTACTTTCTCTCCGTTGTCTGCGAGCTCCCGCAGGCGTGCCACCTCTCCGCGCAGCACCTGCATGCCTTTTTCTGTCAGCTTGTATTCCTTGCGCCGGCTTTCATCCTCCGCCGGGAGCTGGATAATCCAGCCTTTTGAGCACAACGCGTTCAGGGCGCCGTACAGCGTTCCGGCCGCCAGGTGAACCCGACCGCCGGACAGTTCCTCCGTCAGCTGCATGATGCCGTAGCCATGCCGGGGCCTGGTCAGGGACAGGAGAATGTAGTAGGTGGATTCTGTCAACGCAAATCCGTCTGCCATGTTCTCACCTCAATCATTGGTTGATATATCGTCAACCGATATATCGTAATTGGATTATATCGCCATCCGATATAAATGTCAAGCATTCCATACAGGATTTTTTCCGGCGCGCGGCGAATAACAGAGAAATTCATATTCCGGCGTTCTGCCGGGAGGATCCGGGGTGAATGGAAATGGCCAATCTGATTGTGGTATGCGGCCCCCAGGCGGTGGGAAAGATGACGGTGGCGGAGAGCCTGCGGGACAAGCTCCGGTACAACATGATGATGAATCACGACAGCATTGAGCTGTCGGACCGGATCTTCGGCTTTGCCACTCCGGCCCAGAAGGAACTCAACGAGGATATCCGGGAGAAGGCATTCGCGCTGGCGGTGAAGCACAATGTGGACCTGATCTTTACCTATGTCTGCGCGTTTGACGAGCCGGAGGAACGGGAATACCTGACCGGGCTGAAGGACATGTTTGAGAAGGACGGCGGTCATTTCTACTTCGTCGAGCTTTCCGCCGATCTTGAAACCCGTATCGCACGGAACGAGACGCCGCACCGGATGGAGCGGAAAGCCTCCAAGCGGGATGTGGCCTGGAGCAGGGCGGACCTGCTGAGGAGTGACGCGCGGTACCGGCTGAACACGGCGGATGGTGAAACCTGGTTTGAGAACCACATGAAGATCGATAATACCCATCTGGAGCCGGACCAGGTTGCGGACAGGGTGATCGCGGAGTACCACCTGGTGCCGAACGAAAAGGATGAGAAGGAATACCGCTACGGCGTATGAGGGATGATATGAAAAACGCGATTGACGCGATGGTGAATGAGATCATCCGGATCATGGACGGGGATATGTACGGCATCTGGCTGTACGGAAGTGTCGTCATGGACGATTTCCGGAGGGGGTGGAGCGATATTGATTTTGTCGCGCTGACCCGCGGGGAAATCTCCGAAACCCAGGCGGAACAGCTGCTGATGCTCCGGCAGCAGATGCTGGAGAAAGAACCGGACAACCCGTATTACCGTTCTTTTGAGGGGGTCATTGCAAACCTGGATGAATACCGGGAAGGAAAGTTCCGCCGGTTGGTCTACTGGGGAACCAGCGGCCAGCGGGTGACGGACCGGTATGAACCGGATACCTTTTCCGCCTTCGAACTGGCGAAGTACGGCAAGCCGGTCTATGGCGGAAAACCGTGGATCCTGCCGGCGCCGGGCCGGGAGGAACTGGTCCGTGCCGTCCGGGAACATTATGAATCCATCCGGAAGTACGCGGTGCAGACGAATGAGTCCCTCTATTCCTGCGGCTGGCTGCTGGACATTGCCCGGTGTATTTACACATTGCGGACCGGGGATGTGGTTTCCAAGACACAGGCGGGCATCCGGGCGCTGGAGGAGCATCTCTTTCCGGATGAGGCGCCGCTGCGGAAGACGGTTGAAATCCGGCAGGATCCGCAGGATTTCAGGGACCGGAATGATGTGAAGCAGTGGCTGAAGAGCCTGGGACCGGT
>JAEEGK010014028.1_pt1 | contig 17958 bp, 13 predicted proteins | sample 8958771 | NCBI WGS metagenome assembly JAEEGK01 (sample SAMN16246547, study PRJNA631951) | gut metagenome | biome: gut microbiome; feature: rumen; material: SC-attached | host: Bos | place: Iran: Karaj | collected 2018-10
TGTTTATTGGATTAATATTAATAAATTTTTTGTTGGTTTTTGGGATGATAATAAACAAAATGGTTTTGGTAAATTTTATAGCAATGATGATGTTATTTTTGGAAAATGGATTAATGGAATAAATATTGAAAAGTATGATAATTGTGATACTTTTATATCTAATTTTAATAATGAGGAAAAACAGTTTTTGGAATTTTTTAAGTTTAATTATGAAGAAATTGGGAATTTTGTAAAAAATTTAATTATTTTTATATAATGAAATATTAATTTAATTTTATTAATGATTTTTTAATTTATTATAAATAAGTTTATATTTAAAGATTATTTTTTTTCATAATTACAAAAATTTATTAATATAATTATTTAAAAATAATATATTAAATTTTTTATATGAATCTTAATTGGATTTGTTCCTGCATTGGAGTCAAACAAATTAAGAAAAATGAAATTAATTTAGAAGAAATACAAAATGATATTATAATTGTTAACGAAGAAAATATAAATATCAAAAAAAAACAAACTATACTTTTAAAAGAAAAGAAAAATAGGACGAATATAAAAAATAAATTCAGAAATTCAAATAATAATGATGATTACTCATTAATAAGCGATTATGATTCAACAAGTGAAAATTCTGTTAAAAATAAATCAATGACTCCAAATAAAAAAAAAAGTAATTTTAGCAATTATAAATATAATAATTGTAAAAAACAAATTTCTGATGAATATAAAATAAAAAAAATTAGAAACAATTTAATGAAAGATTTGTTTTAAATAGTATAATATTTTTGTAATTGTATTAATATATTTAATAATAATTACTTAATAGTAATTGGTAAATTGTAATTTTTAAATATTTACTTCAAAATAATAAAATTAATTATGATAGTTAACTTTTAGATTTAAAATATTTAATAAAATTTTTAATACTAGGACTATATATTTATATATAAAAATGATAAAAAATATTTATTTTTTTAATATTTTACTTTAAATAAAAAAATGAGTATTGTTCAAATGTTTTATAATAAAAAAACTGAAAATAATTTAAAAGGAAATAATTTAGAAAAAAAATATATTGAATCTTTAATTCCAAGAACTGAGATAACAGTTTCAAAAAACAAAAAAAAAAATGATAGAGAAAAATTAATGGAAATAAAAAAAAAAGATAAAATTATGAAATTAAATAAACCAAAAGAAATCAATTTAAATATTATTGAAAAAGGAAAAAAAAATGAATCACAAAATACATCAAAAGAAAAATTTTTTAAAACAAAATCTTATTCTTCATCAAATATTAAAATAAAAAATTTATCAAATAAAAAAGAAAATAAATACAAATATAAATTAAATCCACATTTAGAAAGTGTAAGGAGAAATAAAATAAATTATGAAAAAAATCAAGAATTAATTTATAATCAAACTTATGATAATAATAATAATATTATTATTCAGGAAAAAATTAAAATAAATATTATACAAAATCCCCAAATTAAATTTAAATCTAATGATGAAAAATATAGATTATTTAAATATTTTAAAGGCTTTGAAAATATTACTAAAATTATATTTACAAATGTAAATAAGTAAAAATGCCTTTATTTTAGATAAACATTTAAATTCTAAATTTAATTTTAAAAATACATTAACACTTTTAATTTAAAAAATATACTATATTAGAAAATAGTATAAGTAAAAAATAATTTAAAAAAATTATATATGATTTTAATTTAGTTTTTTTAATAATAAAACATTATATTATAATATGTTTTTGTTTATTTTATTTATTTTTGAATAAATAAATTCAATTTCTTATTTATCTTTTTCTAAAATAAATTAAAAAATAATTTTTTATTTAAAAATAAAATATTTATTATAATAAAAAATATAATAAAAAATATTTCTATTATATTATAAATTTAATAAATGAGTATTCATCAAATTTCTAGTTTTGAATATAATAAATTAATTGAAACAGAAATAACAAAGAGTAATACAACTTCAAATAAAAATAAACAGAAAAAAAATGTAAAAATAAAAAAAGATAATTCTGATTCTTTATCAATAAGTTTAGAAAATCCAATAAATAAAAAAATAAAAAATTCAAAAAAAAAAAAATCTAAAAAAGACTCATTAAATTTAAGTAATAGTTTATTGAATAATTCGCCAAAAAATAATAAAAAAATAATTGAATATATTCCTGATGTTTTTAATACATCATCATCTGAAAATAAAAATATTATAGTTAGTGATTTAGATATTCAAATTGGTACTCCTAATAATTCAAAACCTCAAAAAAAAAGACCAAAAATAATTATTCCTGATGATGAAGAAGATTTCAAAAATAAACTTGAAAAGAATATTAAATCAGTATTAGAAAAAAATAAAATAAAAAATAATAACAATAATATTAAAAATGATTATAATCATAATTTTAATTTAACAGATAAGAAAAATTATTCAAATCAAAGAGAAAATAATAATAATAATTTACTAACTCATAAAAATTGTTTAACTTCAATTAATCATAATCCTTTAAAATCTAATTCAAAAAATAAATCAATTTACCATCAAATACAAAAATCAACAAAAAAAAATATAAATCAAATATTAAAAGAATTTAAAGATAAAGAAAATAATTATATAAAATCAATAATTAAAAGTAAGAATTTACAAAGGGCAAATTCATCAAAAATAAAAAAAAATAATAATAAGAAATCTTTAATTAGTAATAATTCTCTTACTAATTGTTCATCAACTTGTACTCCAAAAGGAAATAATTATCCAATTCATTATCAATCAAAAAATAAAAATAAAAAAAATAATAATCTACCAAATCCAAAAATAATTCAGCCGATTTCGTGTAAAAATTATCATGATCATATTTTTAAAACTTTTTGTCATGAAACAAATATTAAAGATAAATTATTTATAAATAAAACACCTAAAAATGTTAAAAAAATAAGTTTTAATAATAATAATAATAATAATATTGTTAATAATGATATACCAAAAAAAAAAAATATTATTCAGAAATTAAAAATTAATTTTACTCAAAAAATGTATGAATCATTATTAAATGATATAAATAAAAGGAAAAATTTATTAAATGAAAAATATAAACAATTAACTAGTGAAAATAATAATAAATTTAAATTATTTACAAAAGGTTTAATTGATATTTCTAAAAAAGAAAATTGTTTTATTAAACCTGAAATACAAATTTTCAAAAATAATATGAAACATATTACAATTGGTCCTATTTCTTCTATTAATTTTAAAATATTTGAAAAGAAAATCAGTAAAGAAAAAATAAATAGGAGAATTGAAACTGAATAAAAAAAAAAGAAAATAATTTCTTTTTAAAAATTTATGATATGTTAATAATGATTTTTAAAAATGTTTTTTTATTATCAAAATAATAAAATTATAAATAATATTAAAAAGTAAATTGTTTTTTGGTTAAAATTTAATTATTTATTTTTAATTAAATAAAAAAATCATTATTTAAATATATTAATTTAAATAAATCTTTAATTCTTAATTTCTATTAGTATATTTTGTTTTCAAATTATCAATATTAAAAAAAGAATTATTCATTAAATTATCATAAACAAAGTTTATATTTTTAAATAAAATATTAAATTTTTCTAAATTAAATTTTTTAATATTCTGAATAATATTTTGTTTTTCAAATTGAACTGAAAATAAATAATTTTTGAAATTAATTTCACTTTTATCTTCAATTGTTTTTATTTCATCATAAGATAATTTCATAAAAAATAAATAAATTTGTTTTTCAATAAAAAGATTGTTAACATTTTTATTTTTTTTCAATTCAATATTTAACCAAGTATAATATAATAAACAAAATTTATAAAGTAAAGGATTTATTTTTTCACTTAAAAGATCAAATTCATAAAAAATTTCATGTCCATTATCTTCTTCTTGTGAATAAAATAATAAATTAGGATCTAAATCATGATTAATTAAATATTTAATTACATCATCACTTTGTTTTCTTGTTTGATATTTAAATGATTTCATTATTCTATGAAAATCATATTTGTTATTTTTAAAAAATATTCCATTTTTACTTAACATTTCTTCATTATCATAAGTATGATTATAACCAAATAAAAAATGTTCATTTTGCTTAAAACTTCGTTTTATATTTAAAATATATTTATCATCATTTTCGATTATATTTGTTAAATTAATATAATTATTATTTTCTTTTGTTAAATAATAGGGAAAAATATTACATATATCATAATAAGGAATTAATATAATTTTATTATTAATAAAAAAAGACCTTTGTTCAATATAATAAAATAAACTTCCAAATAATAATTTTTTAGTATTATTAGTTTGATAATCATCAAAAATTTTTTCACCTATTAAAGTTGCGTTATAATCTTGTTCATAATAATAATTTCTTGCAGTTAATAAATATTCATTTATTTCTTCATCAGTTAATGAAAATTGCGTTTTTTCATAATTTTTAATTGGTAATTTTTTAACTAATTCAATTATATTATTATTTATTTTTGATAATTTTTCTTTATTATAATAATTATCAATTATATATAAAAGACAAGATGCTAAAATAAATTGTTCTCTATAAATTATTTCTTCTTGAAAAATAGAAGATATATTTTTTATTAATTCTTCTTTATTTGGATAGTAACATGTTCCACTTGATAATATTTCCTCTTTTTTAAAAATAAATATTGTTTCGTTTTCTTCTATATTTGTTGTTGCTATACATTTTGGTATATTATTTGATGTAGTAATTTTTATTTTATTTCCATATTTTGGTAAATTATTAATTGAATCTTTTTCATATTCTGTTAACTCATTTGAAGTTACTATTATGGCTAAATAAAGGAATAATATTAAATTTTTTAGATTTAGCATTTTTTATTCAATTTATTTTTTAAATAATTAATTTAATTATTTGATTAATTTAAAAAATTTATAAAATAACAATACTATTGATATATAAAATAATATTTTTTAAAATGATTTAATTATTCTTAAAGAAATTCTTTAATAAAAAACTAAAATTTATAAATATTGATTTAAATAATGAATTCAAATATTTAATTTGTTAAAAAAATATTTATAAACCATTAATAAACTGATAATTTCCATAAAGCATTTTTTAATTTATTGAAAGTTATTCAATTAATTAATGACAATTATTATATTATTTTAAGTTAATAATTTTTCTGATAAATAAATATTGTAAAATAATCTAAGAAATTATCCAAATTTTTAATTCAGAATATATGCTTTGAAAAAAAGAATATAAAAATAAAGAAGATTTAATATAAAACAAAAATGATAATTTTCATTATTAATTAAAAAATATTATTTATTTTATTAAAATAATAATTATTTAAAAGAAAATAATTATAATTCATTCATTAATATTTATTTAATCAAAAAAAATAATGGAAAATGAAAAATTAAAACAAATATTTGAAATATTACAAAAAATAAAAAAAAAGCAAGAATCATTAAAACAAAATTTAAACGATATTGGAAATTTTATAAATGCATCATTTGAAAAGCAAAATCAAACAAAAAATAATGCAATATATGAAACAGAAAATAGAATAAAAAATAATTTAGAAAAAAATTTAAAAATAGCTCATAAAGAAATTTCAAATCAAATAGAAAAATATTTACCATTTAAAAATGAATCAAATGATGAAATTGATGAAAATAACAATAAAGAATTTGAAATTAATGATAAAGATACAGAAATTTATTTACAAAGTAAATTTTTGGATAATGGTTCCGATAAAATGCCAAGTCTTAGTAGTGAAGAAGAAGAAGAATTAAATAATATTAAAAAAGAAGGAAAAGAAAGACTAGAAAAAGAAAAAGAAAAAATACATTTAAAATTTTTATCAGATGACATTGTAAAAAAATATAATTATTCACAATTAAAAGAATTATGTAATATTAGTTTTCAAATAACTATTAAAAATATAGGCAATACTAATATTCCAGATAAAACTTATATAAAATTTAATCCACGTAATAACTTTTTTAAATGTAAACAACAAATAGATAAATTATTAATTTCTGAAGTTCATAGTTATACGATTAAATTATTAGTAGATGGAGAAAAAATTAAAAATGAATTTAAAGATGGATATGAAGCGGATATTATTTTTTATAATAAAGAACACGATATTGATTTTAAACCAATAAAATTTAAATTTATAGTTATTAATTCTAATGAGGATGATTTAGAGGAAGAGAAGGAAGTTAGTACTAATAAATTGATCGATAAAGATAATAATAATGATAATAGTGGAAATGATTATTTTAATGATGATAATAATAATAATAATAAATATAAAAATAGCTATAAAGATGTAGAATTACAAGGTGAAGAATTAAAGAAATTTAGAGAAGAACTTGAAATAAAATATTATATTTCTAATTTACCTAAAAATGATAAAGATATTATAAGAAAAGTTAATTTTTATAAGGAAGATTATTATAAATATCTCAATGAACAAAATGAAGAAAATAAAGAAAAATTATTTGATAATTTAATAGAAAAAATTGGAGATGATTTAGCATTTGTTGAAACTAAAATAACATAATAAAAAAAACCATATATATATAAATAAAAAAAATATATAAAAACTATAAAAAAATAGCAAAAAAAAAAAATAAAATAAAAATTTCCTTATCCAAAAATAGCATTAAGTACATTATCAACATTTAATTTTTTTAAATTAGTATATTTCTGTCCAGTTCCAACATAAACAATAGGTTTTCCAGTAGTATAAACCATAGTTAAAGCAGCACCAACTTTATCATCAACAGTATCAAACTTAGTTAAAATAATACCATCAATAGTTCTTTTAGTATCACTTTTAGAATAATCAATTAAAGCTTGATTAAATTTATTTAATTGATCAACACTATCATTTCCAGTTAAAGCTTCTCCAACAAATAAAATAGAATCAGGTTGATTAATATCAACTAATTTACTTAAACTTTTCATTAAAGGTTCATTATCTTGCATTCTACCAGCAGTATCAATTAAAACACAATCATAATTATTTTTTTTTGCATATTCAATTGCTTCTTTACAAATATATGCAGGATCATCTTTATAACCTTTTTCAAATAAATCTACTTTTAATGCATTTGAATGTGTTTTTAATTGTTCAATTGCTCCACTTCTAAAATTATCACATGCTGCTATTAAAATTTTCATATTATTTTTTTTTAACATATGAGCTACTTTTGCTAAATTTGTTGATTTTCCTACACCATTTACTCCTATAAATACTATTTTATAAGGGTCCCCCCTTTGTTTTGAACTTAATGCATTTCTTAATATATCTAATTCTTGTTTTGGTGTTAATATTTTTGCTATTGATTCTTTTAATGCATTTTTTACTGTTGTATTTATTGTTGTAAAAGAATTTGTTTTTGTATTTAATAAACTTTTTTTTACATTTTCACATAATTTTTCTGATATTTCTTTTGCTACATTTTTTTCCATTAATAATGTTATTAATTGATCCATTATTGGATTTAAATCTTCTTCTGTTAATGTTTTATTTCCTATGTAATTTTGTAATTTTGATGTTAATTTTGAAAAAATTGAATTTGATTTTGAATTTTTTTCTATTTCATTAAAGTCATCATCATTTAAATTATCTGGATCTGCTTCTCCTAAAAATTGTTCATTTTTTATATTTTCAATATTATTTATTTTTTTATTATTATCTTTTGACATATCATATTCATTTATTGTTTTTTCATCTACTGAACGTGGTGTTTCTCCCCAATCTCTTTTTTCTTTTTTATTCTTTTTTTCTTTATTTTCTTTATTCTCTTTATTTGTATTATTTTGGTTTTTTATTTTGTTATTTTTTCTTAATTTAAAATTTTGATTTCCTGTATTTTGAATATTTTGTAATTCTATATTTGTTATATTATTATCTTTTTGAATTTGAGAATTTTTTAAAATATCATTTTTTGGTTTTTGGTTTTTATTTTCTATTTCATCTTCACAATATTTTTCCCATTTTCTTAATAAAGTTGTAAATTCTTTTGAATAATTTGGTAATTCGAAATATACATTTTTTATATGATTTAATTTTGAAATTTGATTTTCTTTAAAATCTTTTAATATTAAATCTAATAATTTATCAGTATATAATACATTATATGATTCTTGATACGCTACTACAAAAATTAATTGTTTTTCATTTAATATTTTCCAACGTAAAATTATTCCATTTCCATTTAAAGGTTTATAATAATCTTGATTGTGTTTTTCATCCATTAAAATGTTTTTTATTAAATCGTTTATTATTTCAAAATTTAATTCTGTAAATGATTTGTAATAGAGAATTAAACCTCCTGTTGAAAATATACAAAATAAATCTATCATTCTTTATTTCTTTTTTTTTTTTGCTTTTTTAGATTTTAATTTTTTTTAAATATTAATTAAATAAAGAAATTATTTTTTTAGGTTTTTATTTATTTTGAAGAACACGTATTTATTATTATTTTATTATTATAATTATAATTTTTTTCAAAAATTATTTTTTATCATTTGACAAAAAAAATATACGATAAATGTAAATATATTTATTCATTTATAATTTAATATTGATTCAAAAAATATATATAATATTCCAAATAATAAATTATAATGTTTTTTTTTAATAATTTTTTATTTTTTTATGAAAACTTTTTAATATATTTAATTCATTTTTTTATTTTTTCAGAGGATATTCCTATCCGCATAATTATCTAAGCCGAACGAGACTAAAAGTATCATCATATTTAATCAAATATATGAATTATTTTAATATATTGATAAAAAAATATTTTTTATGGTAAATAAATGTTAAATAAATTAAAAATAAAAATGAATATTAGATTATTTATATTTAGATTATATTTTATATACTTAAATATATATTAAAAAAAAAGCTTTAAAAAAACCAAATTATTAATCCTAAATTTATAATTTTAAAAAAAATAAAAAATATAAAGTTATATCAAATAAATAAATAAGAAAAAATAAACTTATTATTAATATAAATACTATAAAATTTTAAATTGTTGATAAATAGTATTATCTTCTGATACTAATCTAAGACAATCTCCATCAAAAGAACTTTTACCATCAATACATAATTTTTGATTTAAAGCAGAGTGAAAAGAAACCCAATCATTTTCTAATTTTTTAATAAAAAACTTTTGACAACTTTTTCCATTATATTCCCATAATATAATTTTTTTACCATTTTCTGCAATACAATTTTCAATTGATAAAGCATAATTATCATGTTTAATACTAATAGATTCATCATTATTATTTATAATTTCCCATTTTTGATGATTCTTATTATTTTTTTCATATAATATTATTTCAGTTCCATTACTTATTTTACCTTCTTTAATATCAAAATATAAATCTGATAAAGCAGAAATTATTAATTTTGTATTTTTTGATTGATTATTGTTATTTATATTATTATTTAAATCATTTATATTTATTAAATTATCTATATGTAAATTTCTTAAAATAACTTTATTAATATTATAATTATTTGGATTATTTCTATAGTGACTTGAACGAAAACGATCTAAATATCTTAATCTACCTTTTCTAAAATCATTCATTTGTTGATTTGGAAAATTATAATTCATATTTGGAAAAGGGAAATTATTATTATTGTAATTTGGGTCAAAAGGATATATATAATTGTTATTATATTGATAATATGGATTTTGAAAATTATTATAATTTTGATTTTCAAAATATGGAGGAGGAGCAGGTATATAATTATTATTGAAATTATTTTCATTAAATTGATTTTGTGGATTTTGAAATTTATTTTGATCTGGATATAAAATCTTATAATAATTACCATAAAATCTATTTTCATAATCCTGATTTAAATTATTATTATTATTATTATTATTATTGTTATTGTTATTGTTGTTATTATTATTATTATTATTATTATATAAAATATTATTATTATTATTATTATTATTATTATTATTATTATTATTATTATTATTATTTTTTATTCTATTTAACTGATTCAAAATATTATCAATATCAGGTCTTTCAATTGGATTAACTCTTAAAATGAAATAACATAAATTAATAAGATCTTTAGAATAAAAATTATCATTTATTAAAGGATAAATTCCTCTAGTAATATTATTTATAGTTTGAACTTGAGAAAAACCCATAAAAGGATGTTTTAAAGTTAATAAATGATATAAAATAACACCCAAAGACCAAATATCACTTTTTTTATCATAAGGTCTCCCATTTAAAATTTCAGGACTTTCATAAATAATTGTACCAACCATTGTAAAAGCAACATTATTATTTGCTTTTAATTGTTTAGCTAAACCAAAATCTCCTAATTTAACATTATTACTTGAAGTTAAGAAAATATTTAATTCTTTTAAATCTCGATGTAAAATATTTTTATTATGAATATATTTTATAGCTTCACATATTTCAATAAACCAATTTATTATTTTTAATTCAGGAATTTTTTCTCCATTTTCTTTAGCCTTTATTATTTGATTTAATAAATCTCCTCCATCTGCATATTCCATAAATAAATATTCTTTATCTATATCATGATAATCATCATATAATTTTATTATATTTGGATGGTCTAATTGAGAAATTATTTTTCCTTCATCTTTTAATTGAGATTTCGATTTTTGATCTAAATTTCTTAAACTCATTTCTTTCAGTACTTGATATTCACTTGTAAATTTATCTTGGATTAATGTTGCTTTACCAAATCCACCTTCTCCTAATACTTTTATTATATTATATCTTTGATTTAAATATTCTGTTATATTAAACATTTATAGAAATAGTTTTTAAATTAATAAATGTGAAATTTTTTTAAAATAATTTATAATTAGATAATTTTACTATTTCATTATTGTAACTATTTTTATTTTCTAAATATTATATTTTAATTAAAAAATATTAAAAAATAAAAACAAAAGTAAATTTAAACAAATAATAATAAAATATAAAATAAAAATCAGTTATAAATAAAAAAAAAATGTCAAATTTCAATAAGCATAAATTAAAAAATCAACAAACAACACAAAAAGTAGATAGATATAACACAGCAAATTTATCATTAAGTGATAAATTAATATTTTATAATCAAAAAATGAAAGAATTTTTAAAAGTAAAAGCAGAACATAGGAGTGAATTAGGAAATTTAAAATCATTAAAAACTTCAAGTGTAAATGTTCTTCAATTTAAAATGGATGAAATGACAAAAAAAATGAGAAATGAAATTAATAGATTAAAACAAGAAGAATCAAGACATGAAGAATCACAAGTTAATGAATCAAAAAGAATTCAAGCTCAAATTAATTTTTTAAAAGAAAATAATGAACAATTAACTGAAGTTCTTGATGAGTTTTTAAATAGAGTAGTTAATTTAGAAAAAGCTTTAGGACCTTTAAAATAAAATAAAGAAATAATGAAAATTTTTAATTTTTTAAAATTTTTATTCAAAATTAATTTAAATTTATTTATTTTTATGAAAAAAATCATAAAAAAAAATAAAAAAAAGATAAAAAATCCCTTTTTATAAAAATAATTTTTGAAATATATAATAAAATAAACTTTAAAAAAAATTTTTATATTTCATTTTATATAATTCTAACTTTACAAATAGGACATTTTGAAGAAGTTCTATTTTGTAAATAATTAAATAAACATTCTCTATGAAAAATATGTCTACATCTTTCTAATTTAGAAATTGTATCATTATAACAAAAAATAAAACCACAAATATTACATTTTTCACTATTATTATCTAATTTATTATATTTAGAATTAGGTAAATTTAATAATTGTTCCATTGTTAAACCAGTATCATTGTCATTTATAATATTTTGATTATTATTTAAATTATAAAAATTAATTGGATTATTATTTAATCTCATCATTACATTTTGAAATAATTCACTTATAGAAATTGGTCTATTCTCTACTTCATTTTCATTTTCATTTTTTTCTTCTTCAAATTCTTTTTGTAAATCTGATAATTGCTTTTCTAATTTTAAATTTGATTCTTTTAAAGATGATAATTTTATTTTTTTCGTTGATATATTTTGTTTTTTTAATGATATGTAATTTGAATTTGTATTGTTTTCTTTATTTAAATTTATATTTTGTTTTTCTATTTCTTTATATTCTTTTTCTAATTTGTTTAATTCTTCTGTTAATTCTTTTATTTTTGTTTGATTTGTTATATGAATTTCTTTTTCTTTTTGATTTTCTTCTTTTATTTTTTTTTCTAAGTTATTATTTTTATTTTCTTCTTTATTTATTGATTTTCTTAATGTAGATTTGAAATTTGAATTTGTTTTTTTCATATTAACATTTTTATCTTTATTCAATTTTTCTTTTTTATATTTTTCCATTAATATTAATTTTATTATTATAAAAATATAATATTTAATAATTATGTCTAATTTTCAGTACTCAAATATAATAACAATAACAAATCCAGTAAATTATAAATTTATTTTTAAACATTAAAATTTAGCTGAGTTATTATAATTTATATGACAACCAAAAAAATTTAATAATAAAATCACCAATATCATCTTTAATGATATATGGAAATTATAATTATATAAATTGTCAATCTCCAATTGCTTCATTATCAATATATGGAAATAATAATAAATGTATATTTATATCTCAAGTTTCTAATATAGTAATAAATGGTAATTATAATGAAATGGATGCAACAGATAATAATGCATATATTTTTAATGTTATTTTTAATGGTAATGAAAATTATATTACAAAAAGTCCTTTTACACCTTATATAAATCAAATTAAAAATGGATTCAATAATCAAATAATAAATGGCCCAAATTTCTCTCATTATAATAATAATCAAAATCATCAAACTTTTAATTTTAATAATAGTAATTTTTCAGTTAATATAAATGGGCAATTTATGAATAATTTTCTAAATTTTAATCAACCAAATTATAATTTTAATGACTATTTTTATATAAATATACCAATAAATCAAAATAATAATAATTTAGAAATAAATGAAAATAATATTGCTTCAAAGGAAAAAGCAGATTTTATTTTAGAATTAAATGAATTTCAATATAAACATATTAATAAATATTCTTCAAGAAAAGAAGAAAATTGTACAATTTGTTTAGAAAACTTCAAAGGAACAGATATAATAAAAGAATTTTCTTGCAAACATATTTTTCATAAAAAATGTTTATTAAAATGGTTAGAAAAATCAAATAATTGTCCACTTTGTAAACATAATATGGCTGAAGATATAAAAAAAAATAATTAAATACTAATTAATAAATTTATATTCATATATTTTAGGTTTAAAATAAATTTCTTTTTCAATCAATTATATATAATTATATACTAATAAACATTTTTAATTTTTATTTTTTAAATAAAAAAAATTATTTATCAAAATTATATAAATAAACTTGTTTAATTTTCATTTCTTTTTCAACTAAATCAGAATGTTCTTTTTTTAAAATTTGAATATTTTTCTCATTTTTTTCCATTAAATTATGATAATGTTTATACATATCATTAATTTTATTTTCAAAACTTTTTTTAATCTCCCTAATAGTAATTTTATAAGCAAATTTATCTTTTTTTAAGTTAACTTTAATATCATGTAAATTTTTCATAAAAATATCTGTTAACATACTACATCTTTCTTTCCAAGTTTGTATTTCTAAAAGAGTATTTGATTTAAAGTTATTAGTTTCTTCTTTTCTTAAACAAAGTTCTTTTGCATTTTTAATTTGGCTTTTTAAATTATTTATTTTCTTATCTAAATCTTTTATTTGGTTTCTCATTCTTGCATTTTGTTCCATTATTGATAAATTTTCTTCTTTTTTTTTATTATTTTCCAAATTATCATCAGGTTTTTTATTAAATTTATTATAATTTTCATTTAATTTTGAATCAAGTTTCTTTATTTCATTTTCTAATTCATTATTTTTTAATATAAGATATTTTCTTTCTTTTTCCATATAATTTATTTTATTTTGATTTTGTCTATGTTCATCATTAAATAAATATAAATTAGATTTAATAAAAGAAGGTTTTGATTGAGTTTTATTTTCTTGATTTAAAAAATTATAATTTACTTTAGTATTATTATCAGGATATTTATTATTATAATTATTTATATCATCTTTTCTTAAAGTTTGTTTAAAATCTAATAAATGTTTTTCTAATAAATTAATTGAAGGAATTATATGATCATAAGGATACTTTTTTTTATTTATTGAAATAGGATTATTTGGGTTTTTATTACTATCATAAAAGTAATTATTTGAACTTGTTGTATTAAAATTTTGTGGTTCTGAAAAAGTTACTGATTTGTTATAAGTATTATTTTTGTTTTTTATTTCGGTTTTTATTTCATTTGGATTATCTATTTTTGATGGAGTTAAATTTAATGAAATTAAATTTAAATCTTTATTATCATATTTTCTTTCTTTATTTATTTCATCATTATTATTTTGCTTCATAAAAACTTTAATATTATTAATTTTTTAAAAATAAAAATAAAAATTTAAAAATTAAAAAATATAACATATAATATTTAAAAATTAAAATTAAAAAAAAAGAAAAATTTATTTATTAACAATCATAAACTTAGTAAATTTAATATATAAAATTTATTAAATTAAATAAAATGAATTTTAAAATTTGAAAAAAATATTTGTATTTATTTTAATATATTTGTAAGTGAAAAAAATTTGCATGCTGTGAGATTTGAACTCACGAGTACGATGTACAAATGATCTTAAGTCACTCCCCTTAGACCGCTCGGGCAAGCATGCAATGTAACTTTTTTTCAAAATTTTGAAATAAAAATATTAATTATAACTATTTATAATAATTTATTTTATATTAATAAAATTTTATATTAAAATTATATTTATTTATAATTATTAATTTTTTTTTTTAAAATAAAATTAATTAAATTTTCATATTTATTTTTTAAATAATAAATAATTTAATATATTTTTATCTTTATTTACAAAAATATAAAATAAATATAAAAATAAAAATAATAAAAAAAAATGAATCAAAGATGTAAATACAATCAAAAAGCGAATATAATAAGAGAAAAATTACTTATTTTTTCAAATAATGAACTAACAATAAATAAAAAAACAAATAAAAAGAACTTTATGATAAACAGTAAATCATTAGAATCATATGAAAACAAATTTGAAGATTATATAATAATAGAACGAGATTCATATATTTATTTAAATGAAGAAAATGATAATAAATATACAAATAATAATTCTCCTGATTTATATTATGAATATAGTTTATTAAAAAATTCTTCTCCTGTTTTATTAAAAACAAAAAGAATGAGATTAACAAAACATCCTGATTCAATTTCATGTAGAAAATTATCTGATAGTATTGAAATACATGTTAAAAGAACTGAAAAAAAAAGAAAAGAAATGGAAAATAGTATTAAATTCTTAAGAAATTTATCAAATCAATATAAAAGTACTGTTGAAATTGATACTTTAAATAAAAATAATAAAAAAAATTTTCATAAAAAGAAAAAAAAAATTAATTTTAATATTACACAAATTGATTTAAATAAATATAAATTTAATATTAATGAAGATAAAAAAAGTGATAAAAGTATTATTAAATTACATAAAATGTGGAAAAGTAAAAATCGAAGTTGTTCAAAAAAAAAAATCAAAAATCAAAACAAAACAGTTAATAATGAAATCTTTGAAAAAAATGAATTTTACTCAATGAGAGATTATAAAAAACTTTTATTTTAAGTATAAAAAATTAAAGAAGTAATGTATAATTTTATATAGTAAATATAAATTTGGAGTTTATTTGTTTAAAACAAAATTTTTTGGAAAATATGTTGTGTTATTTTTATTATAAATAAAATAAATATGTATAGATTAATCTATTTATAATCTTTTAATTTGAATTTAAATTTATTATTATTTAATAAAAATACGATAAAAAATTATTATAATTAATATAAAAAAATATTAATATAATTAAAATTTCTATAATAATAAATATTTCAAATTTATATTACGACATCAAAAAAATTATTATTATTAAGACAAATAGGAAAAATTTCATGAAAATCTCCAATAACTTTAATAATAATAGCATCATTAACATTTTTAATATTTTTTGAGATGTCTTGAATATATTGAATATTCCATTTTCTAACATATGAAGTAAAAGTGGTTTTTGAATTAATTGTTAAATTATTATCATGAACTCTTCTTTTCATTAATATAGTTGGAATTTTCTTTAATATCATCAAAAATTGTAATCTATCAAAAAATTCTTGATCAGCAGAACAAATCCAAGGCATAAATCCACCAAAATAATCAAAAATCCAATGTTTAATAAGAAATTGTCCAAATGTATATCTTATTCTGTCACTACTACCAAAATCTTCCATTAAAAATTTAATTGAGTCTATATTTTCAATTTCTAATTCTTTCATTATCATTTCTATTAAATTTGGTAACATAATATCATCTGAATCAAATCTTATTAAATTATCATATTTTGCTATTGACATCATTGTATTTGTTGTTATATAAGTGCCATAATTTTTTTCCATCATAAATATTCTTAAATTTGAATAATTTTCCATTATTGTATATAAATAATTTAATGTTTCTTCACATCCATCAACTCCAATTAATATTTCATAATTTGAATTATTTATAAAATAAGTTTGATTTGAAATAGAATCTAAAGTTTCTTTTATAAAATTTTTCATTTTATATGCTGTTACTATAATAGATACTCCATTTTTATATTTTATTGGCATTTCTGAAAATTCTTTATCTTTTGGTGTATAATTAGGACAATATGATAAGTTTTTTAATCTTATTTCTGATGGTGGTAATAAAATTTCATGAGAAGGTGCTATTGTTAAGTCTATTATTTCATTATTTTTTTTTTTATATTTTCTCTTCAATTTAATTATTTTTAAATATATTATTATAGATAAATAACTTATTATTGTTGTGTATAGTAAAAGAAAGAGTATATTCCTATATTTATTATTATTTTCACTTTCCTTTTTCATTTAAAGTGAATTATTTAAAAAAATTATTTAAATATTAAAGGAAATAATATCTTTAAAAAAATTTATGTTTAGGATTTGTAGAATTTTTCCTTTATTATAAGTATTTTATTTTTAATAATAATAAATCACAAAGATTTTATATTATTCATTCTTAAAATTTAAATATTTTTTATTATTCAATTTAGAGGGCTTTAATAAGTAGCTTATTTTTTTTTTAATTCAATATAATTTAAATTTGAAATTAAGAGCTTTAATAAAAATTAAAAAATTAATTATTTAATGTAGTAATAAAATAATCATTAAAAAATAATGAAAAATAAAAAAAATAGGAATATAAATTTCAAAAATAAATTATTATAAAATTTTAAAAAAATGAAAAATAAAATAAAAGAAAATATAAAAATATGGTTTCTTTAAATCATTAAATTCTTAGAAATTAAATTAAATGTTTTATTTTGTTTTTTTGATACTTTATTAGAAATAAAATAACTATAAAATCCAAAATTTTAATTAAATCTTATATAATATATTTTATATATAAATATAAATATAAAAAAATTATAAAAAGAAATATAAAATATTTGGAAAAAACAAAAACAAATACTTAACACAGGAAGAAATAATGGTTTTATATTTCCTATAATTATTGTGTTTTTAAATATTTTATAGAATTTTTTTAAATATTTTATTAAGATATTTATTTTTATTCTGAAGTTAAAATTTATTTAGAATTTTTTGAAAAAAATATTTACTCATT
>JAEEGK010014029.1_pt1 | contig 17958 bp, 15 predicted proteins | sample 8958771 | NCBI WGS metagenome assembly JAEEGK01 (sample SAMN16246547, study PRJNA631951) | gut metagenome | biome: gut microbiome; feature: rumen; material: SC-attached | host: Bos | place: Iran: Karaj | collected 2018-10
GATGGAGAACGTGGATGCCACGAAGTAGTGCTTGCTGTAGTTGTCCAGTGTGAACACTCCCACTAATGACAGGAACAGCATGCCTACGATGTAGATCGCTCCTCCCGCCTTCAGTGTCCTCCTTCCGTACATGATCATGCCGAATCCCACGATCATACCGAGTATACCGGTGATCATGCATCCGAAGTTGAACAGGAATGCGCTCACCGCGTTATCCGAGATCCCCATATCGGAAAGGCTGTTCACGCCGAACCGCCAGGAACCGTCAATGCTCGCTGAGAGTATCCACAATACCACGAACAGCAGCGGTGCTGCCATCGCGATGTATCCGAATATCCTCAGCTCAGGGATCTTCATATGCGGCGCTATAATCTCAATGTTAAAGCGGTTTTCGTTATTCCGCGTCAAAAATCTATTATTACCGCCCGGGAATAACGTGACGATGACGGAAGACATCAGCACGAGGACATCGCTTCTGATAGGCGAGGAGGGAGTGAGTAAGCTCAGGGACTCCTTCGTCGTCGTCGCGGGTGTCGGTGCCGTAGGCGGTTATGCTCTCGAAGGTCTTGTGAGAGCAGGCGTAGGGCACATAAGGGTGGTGGATTCCGATGTATTCTCAGAGAGCAATCTGAACAGGCAGATCCTTGCGATCAAGGATACCGTAGGAAGACCGAAAGTCGAGGTTGCGACGGAGCGTGCGCGTTCCATCAATCCTGAAATCGATATCGAAGCAATCGACACTATGGTCTCCGCAGACACAGTGCCAGACATCCTTTCCGGCAGTCCCGATGCACTGGTAGATGCCATCGATACGGTGGAGCACAAGACGGCACTGCTCAGGCATGCGGCCGAGAACGGGATCATCACATTCTCATCCATGGGTGCGGCACTCCATTTCGAGACATCATCGATAAAGGTCGCTACGCTGAAGAAGACCAATACGTGTCCTCTCGCATCATCCGTCAGATCGCGTCTGAAGGATCTTGATACGAAGAACATCACATGCGTCTATTCCGAAGAGCCCGTTCTTGTCAAACCATCGGAACGCGATGATCGCGGCAAGAGCATACTCGGCTCACTGCCCACAGTGCCTGCGGTGTTCGGCATGACACTCGCCAACGAGACCATCAGGTATCTTCTGCTGAAAAAATGAAAAGGGAACGGGGGTCTCCCCCGTTAATCGGTTTCAGAGCGGTGTGATGAGGATCTTGACATCCTTACCGGTGATGTCCCAGCTCTTCATGCCTTCCTCAGGTGCGGTGAACTCGATGGATTTCGCCCTCACCTCGCCTGATATGAAGTCCTTCCAGGTGCCGAACAGCTTCACGAGGTAATCCTCTGCGCTGACACGGATGTCGATGAACTGCTCGACATTCAGTTTCATGTCCTTACGCATCTGCTGGATCCTCCTGATAAGCTCTCTGGCGTATCCCTCGGCCTCGATCTCGGGTGTGACATCGAAATCGATGATCATCTGTCCGCCGCTGTAGCTGCAGGGTTCCTTGTCCCTGGGGATCTTGTCCGCGGTGATGTAGACGACGTTCTTGATGTTACCCTGCTGTTTCAGGACATCCTCGAACATCTCGACCGCCTTGTTGGCATTCTTGTCCTTACCGCAGATGAACACCTGCTTGAGAGGCCATCTGAGCTTGCTGCCCATCTTCGCCCTCTCTGTTGCAATGTCTTCAACGAGTTCCTGGATGACAGCCATGTTGGTCTCGATGTCGTTGTGCATGTACGAGACGTTGACCTTGGGCCAGTCCTCCATGTGGACACTGGTCTTCTCTCCGCCCATGTGCTGGTAGATCTCCTCGGACAGATGGGGTGTGAACGGCGACATGATGATCGCGGTCTGCATGATCGCGTAGTACAGGGTACAGTATGATGCAAGCTTGTCGACCTGCGAATCCCTGTCCTCTGTCCAGCTCCTGTCCCTGACGAGCTTGACGTACCATTTCGAGAGGTTCTCCATTATGTAATCTTCAATGGCACGTGCCGCCTTGTGCAGTTCCCTGGTCTCGATTCCTTCCGTGACGGTTGCCTTCATCTTCTCGGTGCGTGAGAACATCCAGCGGTCCTCGAATCTGAAGTACAATTTCATTTCAGCGGGATCGTACTTCTTGTAGTCGAACTGGTCGATCTCCATGTACATGGATGCGAACTTGACCACATTCCAGAAGGTGTTCAGTACCTTCCATGCGTTCTTTGGCCCTTCCTTGAGCGGCGGGTTCTTCTTCGTATCCCACTGGAAGCTGGTATCATCCCAGGGTGCGTTCGCTCTGACCGAATACAGCCTCATGGCGTCGGCACCGAATTCCGATGCCACTTCCTTGGGCTCGACCACATTACCGAGTGATTTGGACATCTTCTGTCCCTTGGTGTCGAGCATCCATGCGTGCATCATGACCTCGTCATAAGGTGTCCTGTCGAACGACATGACACCTGCTCCGAGCTGCGAGTAGAACCATCCTCTCGTCTGGTCGTGTGCCTCGACGATGAACCTGCAGGGCCACCACTTCTCGAACTCGTCCTTCTTTGCGGGATATCCGAGGGATGCCCATGCCGCGACACCCGAATCGAACCACACATCGAGGATGTCTGGCACTCTTCTCATGGTGCCTCCGCACTTGGGACATTTGAATGTGACTTTGTCGATCCACGGTCTGTGAAGGTCCATGCCTTTGGTGTAACCGTCCCCGCCTTCGAGTTCGGTCACCTGACCGATGACCTTCCTCTCTCCGCATTTGCATTCCCATACGGGGATCGGGATACCCCAGTACCTCTGTCTCGAGATGCACCAGTCCCTTGCGCCGTCCACCCAGTTCTTCTCCCTGGTGGAACCTGCCCAGTCGGGGACCCATTTGACCCTGTCGATCTCGCTGAGCATCTTCTCCTTCACTTTCGGTACCGACAGGAACCACTGCCTGGTGTTCCTGTAGATGATGGGTGTCTTGCATCTCCAGCAGTGACCGTATCTGTGCTTGATCTTCTCCGAATTCAGGAGAAGTCCTTTCTCGTCGAGTATCTTGATGATGTCCTCGTTGACCGTCTTCACCTTGCGGCCTTCCATCAGCGGGAATTCCTCAGTGTATCTTCCGGATTCTCCGACGGGGCAGAACGGTGCTACGCCGTATCTCTTACCGGTGTCGTAATCGTCCGGACCGAAACCGGGTGCGGTGTGGACCAATCCGGTGTTATCCTGCTCGACGTAATCCGCGTTGACGACCTTGAACAGATATTCGCTCTGTCTCAGGTACTTGGGGTCGATCTCGAACGGCGGTTTGTATGCCATTCCGACCATGTCCTTACCTTTGTACTTCTCCAGAACGGTGAAGGATGTGAATCCCCCCTTCTTCATCACATACTCTGCCTGGGATTCCATGCAGATGATCTTCTCGTGTCTGTCGTTCTCACCCGAGAAGACGGCCTTGACGTATGTCATGTCGGGGTGTGCCGCAACCATCAGGTTGGCGGGAAGTGTCCACGGTGTTGTGGTCCAGATCAGAAGCGATGTGTTGGGGTCGTCGACCAGAGGGAATTTGACCATCACTGAAGGATCGGTCTCGTCCCAGTACTCTATCTCCGCCTCTGCAAGAGCGGTCTCGCACCTGGGACACCATGTGACAACTCTGCTGGATGAATCCAGCAGTCCTCTGTCGCTTGCCTTCTGGATGGTCCACCATGCCGACTCGATGTACTCGTTCTTGATAGTCTGGTAGGGGTGATCCCAATCCATCCAGACTCCGAGTTCCTTGAACTCCTCGGTCATATCGGCCTGCAGTGTCAGAGCGTGCTGTTTGCAAGTGTTCACGAAGTTGTCGATACCGATGATGTCCTCGATCTCTTTCTTGGATCTCACACCGACCTCATCGGGTTTGCCGTCCTTGTTGACCCTTCCGGGGACACTGATCTTCTTCTCCACCTGAACTTCGATGGGGAGACCGTGCATATCGAATCCAGGCTGGTCGCGGACGTTGAATCCGTTCATCCTCCAGTATCTCAGGAGGATATCCTTGATCGTCTTGTTGAGTGCGGTTCCCATGTGGACGTGTCCCGAGGTGTACGGCGGGCCGTCCACGAAGTAGAATCTCTCTCCGTTCTCACGGAGTTCCTTTGTCTTGTGGTAAGCATCTGTGGAGTCCCAGTAATCACGGATCTCCTTCTCTATAACAGGCGCTGTGTAGTTCGCGCGGACTTGTTTTATCATCACGAGTCACTCCAATTCTCGGAACTATCTTGTCCGATTGGATTTCTCGTATAGTGGTGCTGTTTATAAGGGTTAGGTAAAATGGATGTCGGATGATTCATCGATGTCGATGTTTGAAGGTATCCTTTCAGAAAGAATCTCGGAAAATCGGCGGATCACTGTGTGATATTCTAAATTTTAATTCACTAAACCGATATTATATAAATTGACAGACAGGTCTGAAATCCATGAACTCTGACAGTGATGGTCAGGGGAGGGGCAATGTCGCTCCCCGGAACAGTCTTGGTAAGAAAGTCCTTCTGACAGTAGGAGCACTTGTATTGGTGGCTGCGATCGTCTGTTTATTCGGATTGATATCATCCGACGATTCGGCTGCGGATACGATAGAATCGAAGGATCTGCAGGTCGGATACCGCTATTGGGACGATAGCTCGCAGCCTCCGGTGTTCACACCGGAGTGGAGGTCCTTCGAGAACGGCAGATTCATGCATTATAATGATGAAGTGAAACAAGGCAAGAGGCTGTCCGCTGACAACACGGATGGCACCGATGTCGTCGCAGAATATGACGAAGCTTCCGGAACACTGTATATCAGGGAAAATCGTCTGAACCTTGTAAGAGCTGATGACGAAAGCGGGTCGCTCAAGATCGTCGCCCTATGTGACCATCTGAGACTGGACGGAGTAAGTGGTATGGGCGATCTGGAACTGACCAGCATCGAGAGATACTCTATGCAATTACTGCCTACGTCGAGAACCCTGAGCTATAACACTCTGACCATCTCAGGGAGTCTGACGGTCATCACAGGTGATCCTTCTGATTATTGGGACGAATGCGTTTTCGAAGAGTGTCTGGAACGCTACTATATCGAAACCGGGACACTAACCGTGAAGGACAACGCATCCTTCTATGGTGTTGTAGACCAAGAAGATTTCATGGATGACGGCTACGATGGGATCTTCGATTTCAGCGGCATGAGTCTCAGTGAACTCGAGGAGTACGACCGTTATGGTCTGCTCGCCATCCTCAAGACGGATCACATGGTCGTTGATACCAACGGCACCGTCGAAGTGGGACTGGAACGTTACGACTCCGTGAATGAAGGGAGAAAGCTTCCTGCGTCCATGCTGATAGTCATGGACAATCTGGAGTTCATAAAGTGCAATGAATTCACCATCTACAATGCATACGTCAACGATGTCGATCCGACCGCTCATTTCATCGATGATGCGGAGTTCATGTCGAAGGTGAAGAACGACAGCCTGACGGGATACACCTCTACAGTATCGACCGAACTCATCTATGGCAAATCGTGCATGGTACTTCGGGTCGTAAAGGATATGCAGATCATCGACGGCCCAAGCATCTTCGTAACGGAGCCAGTGCACAACGGGGAACCCGCCGTACCTACCGAGGAGGACGACAGGTTCACCATATCCTCATATGAATGGAGCCCTAACGGTAATTTCGTTGCCGGACAGCACTACACCCTGACAGTGATGGTCAAGAGGAATAACAGTCACTATACATTCGAGGGGATGACTTCTGCGACGATAGCGGGTCATGCGGTAACATCTTTCTCGTCCACGGCGCAGTATGCGATCCTATCGTATGAATTCACAGTACCAACCCCTCAGTTGACTGCATCATTCAACGCCAATGGCGCGATGGAATCGATGGACCCCGTCGATAACCTGTACGGAGCGTACAGCCTTCCGGCATGTACGTTCGTTGCACCTACTGGAAAGCATTTCAAAGCGTGGGCGGCAGGCAGTACTTCCGGACCGCAGTATGCGGTCGGAGAATCATATGATGTACAGTCGAATATTGAATTCTTTGCTATCTGGGAGCAGAACGCTTTCACCCTTCAGCCTAAGACCCAGGCCGAGGAGGCGGGCAATCCCATAACATCAGAATGGGCCGTGAACTTCAATGCCGTGAAGTACGCGATCGTAGAGAATGGTACGCCTGGCGACCCAATCAGTCTTGAACCGGCGACAGACCACGGTAGTTTCGACAAGAACAGCGCTATAGAGACAGAACCGATAAGGTTCAAGGTTCGCGCATACTATGATCCGGTCAATTATGTTGAGAGCGAAGAGTTCGTCCTGAGTTGGGCATTGGCCGTTCGTACGGTCGTCTACACCCCGGGGGAAGGAAGCGGGACCTCCGATTCCTACTACGTAGTAGTTGGCGACGTCATCAAACTCCAGGACGTTGATGCGCTCGGCTTTTTTAATGGCGGGTTCGTTTTTGATTATTGGTCCATCCACGCGTATCCGTATGAGGAGACTGTGCTTGGTACGAAGATGCCGGGAGAATCCTACACCATCAGCGACAGCATAACCATCGTCGCCATATGGCAAGAGAAGACCGCGGACCATCTGACCGTAGATTATTCTGGAGGCCCCATCATGGCAGGAACGCCGCTGGATGTCGGTTCGTTAGCGATCAAGCTGCACTATGATGACGGAAGCTTCGATATTAGAGACATAAACCAGGTCGGTTTCTTCATCGGGACAGAGTACATAGAGAGCATCACAGGATACAATTTCACTACCGTTGGAAAAGTGACATTGAGGATCGAATCCGAAGAAAAGAGTGCGTATCTGGAACTCCTCGTTGTCGGAAAGACAGTTTCCTTCAACGGCAACGGCGGCGAGGGTATGATGCCTTCTCTCACCAACAAGTATGGCAGTATTGCCCTTCCGACCACTACAAGCTTCATCCCTGCGACCGGAAAGTATCTGGTGAAATGGGCACTCGGCAGCTCCGGCGGAACACAATACGATCTCGGAGCATCGTACGATGTCACCGGGGACGTCACGTTCTACGCTATATGGGCGGACAAGACCCCTGATTCCCTGACGGCAGTCTATCAAACGACGATGGGATCCGTGGGCAGGCACATCGATATCAGTGCCATCGACATCACACTGAACTATACCGACGGTTCATCGGATCGTGTAGATAAGCTTGCAGCCACATACTGGTTGGGTGCACAGCAGATTCCAGATATCACCAAGTACCTGTTCGACAAGGAAGGGGCGAGCACGATCACCGTCAAGTACGAAGGTATGCAGACAGCGATGGATATCACTGTTGTCAGCGACTGTCTAGTCAAATTCGACAAGGATGGCGGAAAGGGCGTCATGCCCTCGGCCGTGTGCGGGAAGAACGTCAGTTATGTCCTGCCCGAATGCGTGTTCACCGCTCCGGCCAATAAGATATTCAGATGCTGGTCTGTAGACGGTGTCGAGAAGAAGGTCGGCGACAGTATCACCGTTGCCGCGGACATGACCGTTAAGGCGGTTTGGAAGGACATTCCAGCCGATGAACCGGAGTTCACCCCGTCAGAGGTCGATGGCAAGAAGGTCTACACCAACACGCTCGATGAAGGAAAGGACACCAACGTCTCGACGATCTTCAATACCGCTAAGACCAACAGCGGTACTGTAGAGGTGAAGGTGGGTACCATGAACATATCGTTCGACAGCAACGCCGTCAACGCCATCGGAGGCAACACCGTATCTCTGAAGGCAGAGGTCAAGACCACAGGTCTCGACGTAGAAGGTGCGCAGGCGGTCATCGAGGTATCTCTCGACGGAGCGAAGTTCGATTCCGGAGCGGCAAAGGTCACCATACCCTTCGCGAACGAGGTCCCCAGCGGAAAGGTCCCGGTCGTGTATTTCATCAACGGCAGCGAGAAGGTGAAGATGGACACGACATATGAGGACGGAAAGTTGGTCTTCACGACCAACCACTTCTCCAAGTACGCGGTCATGTTCGATGATGCTTCGTCACCCAACGGCGGAGGATTCCCGATCTGGATCGTCATCGTCATCGTTGTCGTGATCGCAGCGGCAGGTGCCGGTGTGTTCTTCATCATGAAGAACAAGAAGGCCTGAAAACCATAAACGGACGGGCCGGGTCACCCGGCCCCGTTCCCATTTTTTTAACACGGCTGGAAAAGGACAAGAGGGCGCGGACAACTTCACGATGTCGTACGCGGGTGGCCGTGTGTACATATCGGAATAAAAGGTTCGTCACTTTCTTTATCTTGGAACGGCATACTGTGATCCATGGATCTCACCAGAGAGGAGCAGGCGATACTGGACGGAGAGTCCGGCGAAGGCGCCCAGAAAGCGATGGAACTTGTTGTTGCGTTAGGCAAGATCTACAAGGCCGAGGGATTGGTGGACATAACATCTGCACATCTTTCCGGAGCTTCTTACAAGACAATAGGCGACGGCGGGCTGCTCTATCTCGAGGATATGGTGAAAGGCGGAGCCAAGGTGAAGGTCCCGTCCACACTGAACCCCATCGGTATGGACAGGACGAGATGGGCGGAGATGCACATCTCCGAGGAATTCGCCAAGAAACAATTGCGCATAGTCGATCTGTACGGTTCGATGGGCATCAAGACCACATGTTCATGCACCCCCTATACGGGAGCGAACGTTCCCAAACTCGGTGACCATGTGGCGTGGGCGGAGTCGTCCGCATTGTCGTTCGTGAATTCGATGATCGGTGCACGCACTAACAGGGAGGGCGGACCGGGGGCTCTCGCAGCTGCAATCCTGGGAAAGACCGCGAATTACGGGTTGCATCTTAAGGAGAACAGGAAGCCCACCGTCGTGATCGAAGCGGACATCGGCGATTCGCTGTTCGAACACTCATTGCTTGGCCAGGCCGTCGGTATGGCGATCGGTAATGGCATCCCTTACTACAGAGGTATAAAGCCCGGTGTCGAGGAAGGGAAGACCATGGCAGCGGCAATGGCTGCCGCAGGTGCTGTGGCGATGTTCCATGTGGAAGGCGTCACGCCGGAGTACAGGGATTTCGATGTCTCTGATCTCGAGACGATACACATAGGCAAGAAGGAACTGAAGGATGCCTTCGACAAGCTGAACACCGTCGATGACGTGCAGCTGATATCATTGGGATGCCCGCATCTCACCGAGAAGGAGATCCATGAGATAGCGATGATGCTCAAAGGCAAGAAGAAGAGGGGCGAGCCGGAGATATGGTTCTGCACATCCGAAGCGGTGAGATCGAAGTGCACAGAGGATGTGAAGATCCTGGAGGAATTCGGCCCCGTCCTTGCGGATACATGCATGGTCGTCGCACCTATAGAGGGAACATTCTCACGTACGGCCACCAACTCTTGCAAGGCCGGTAACTATCTCCCCACATTGTGCTCGCAGAGGGTCATGTGCAAGGATATCGCAGATCTGCTGAAGGTGGTATATTGATCCTCACCGGACGTACGATATCCAAAGGAAAGGCCGAAGGCAAGGTCCTGAAGCTTCAGGGTGCTTTAAGTTTCCTGGGAGGCGTTGATGCATCCACCGGAGAGGTGAAGGTGGAGAACGGCGGAAATGTCGCAGACAGGATACTCGTCTTCCCCAGAGGGAAGGGAAGTACCGTGGGTTCGTTCGTCATGTACGACCTGAAGGTCCACGGCAAAGCACCTGCGGCAGTCATCAACTCATCAGCAGAGACAATCGTTGCAACAGGTGCCGTGATATCATCGATCCCGATGGTGGATTCGGTGGATGTGGAACTCATCAACGATGATGACAATGTGATCGTAGATGCAGATGCTGGCACTGTTGAGATCAAGAGTGTGGAACTGAAGGAATCTGTTTCTTCAGTCGTTCTGATCGACGGCAAGATAATGATGCTCAAACGCCCCGAGAACTCTCATTCATATCCCGGAAGATGGTCGCTCTGCGCAGGCAAGATCGAGAAGGGCGAGAGTCCCGACCAGGCTGCCGTAAGGGAGATCGCCGAGGAGACAAAGATCAAAGATCCCGTGTTCAAAGGGAAGCTCCCGCCGGTCATGGTCAGGGAAGACAAGATACTGTGGAAGGTGTACCCGTTCATATTCGACGCAGGCAATGCGAAACCTGTGCTCAACCACGAGAATGAGGACTACAGGCTGGTCACGATTGACGAGATGCAGTCATTGAATCTTGTCGATAAGACGATAGATGTGGTCAGAGAACTGCTGAAGATGGCTTAGAACCAGGCATCCAGCGATCTCTGCTGCTTCTTGGCGACGTTCTGCTTCCTGGCGTTCTCGATCTTATCGAGGGTGGACCTCACGCGCTCCTTGGAGAAATCGTGGTCCACAAGGAACTCTATGACGCCTTCGCGGTCGATCTCCTTCGGTTTAAGATCATAATCGTCGGAATAGTTGCCGTGAAGGAAGATATCCCTCACTTCCTGGTATTGCGGGATCTCCTGACCGAGGTGGTCCAACGCACCTTCCAGATCGCCGTAGTCCTTGATGAGCTTCAGTCCCTTCTTCGGACCGATTCCAGATATCCCTGTGTTGAAATCCGTTCCCATGAGGATACAGACGTCCACCAGCTGTTCCCTCGTGATGCCGAGTTCCTCGAGGAATTCCTTGGACTCGATCATCTCTGTCTTCACATCCCTGTAGATGTCCTTGCCGGGGACCTTCCTCCTTCCGGTGATGGTCATGTTCCTGACGAGCTTGGGTGCTCCGAACAGCAATGAATCGAAATCCTGCGATGCCGATGCCCACACGTCGCCCTTGGCGCACATGTATGCGCCCTGTGCCTCTCCGTCGCTGGGTGCGAACACCACAGGCAGCCCCATGAGACGGAGCAGTTCCTGTGATGATTCAAGGATCTCGGGGGTCATCCTCGAGGTCTGCTGTGCCTTGGAGAATGCCTTCTTGGTATCTCCCTCTTTCACCGCCTGTTCCCATTCCTTCTCCGCTTTCTCCCTTCTCTCCCTGCGTTCGGCAATGGTGCCCGATTTCAGTTCATGGGGTTTGCCGTCGAAGATGAATGAAGGTTCTATTCCCGCCTCGATGAGGTTGGCGGTCCTGTAAAGAAGTCCGGAAAGCTGCGAAGTGACCCTTCCCTTGTTGTCGTTCAGAGGGAAGCCGTCCGGCTGTCTGATGATAGAAAGGAACTGGTAGATGGTGTTGTACGCATCTATCGCTATGGTCTTGCCGCGGAGATCCGAAAGTTCGATGTTCTTCGGCTCGACCAGCCCTGAGAGGTTGACTCCCATGTCCCTACCTCACTTCATCTCTTCGAATGCGTGGGGAAGGATACCGAAGAATCCGACCATCATCATGACGACAAGGAGCGCGAATTCCACCCAGAGGTTGAATTTGAGCGCACCGAACACGATGAACAGGACCGTAAGTACGGCGAATACTATCGATGCTACGGCGAGATTGTTGGAAAGCAGTCCGCCCATTTTGGATGACATGAATGGCAGGATGCCGAGCGATGATATTAAACCTATGTTCGCAGGGAAGGATATCAGAAAGAGTGCCAGAGGTCGATCTCGGGCGACATGTCGTCCATCTTGAAGAGATAACTGCCGGCAACGAGAACATTCGCGCCTGCATCCACGCATCTCCTGGCGGTCTCGCGGTTGATCCCTCCGTCGACGGAGATGTCGAACTTCAGACCGTTCTTCCTCTCGTATTCCCTCAGCCATTGGATCTTCGGTAAGCCCTCCTCACGGAACGACTGTCCTCCGAATCCGGGCTGGACGGTCATCACCAGAACGAGATCCACCTTGTCAAGGTACTTCTCCAGTTCGGTCACGGGTGTGCCCGGGTTTAGCGAAATGCCTGCCTTCACGCCTGCATCGCGTATCCTGTCGATGGCGGCCATTATGTCCCCCTTGGCCTCGGTGTGCACGGTGATGATATCCGAACCGGCCTTCACGAAATCGCCGATGTATCTGACGGGGTCGTCGATCATCAGGTGGGAATCGAAAGGCAGTTTGGTCCTGTTGCGTATGGCCTTGATGACAGGTGCACCGAACGTGAGATTGGGGACGAACATACCGTCCATGACATCGAGGTGTATCCAGTCAGCACCTGCTCTCTCCACCATCTCGACCTCTTCGCCGAGCTTTGAGAAATCGGATGAGAGCATTGAAGGGGATACTATTGCCACAGTCAGTCATGTGATTACAGGATAATAGCGTTTTTCATGAGAAAATGAAGAACCCTGCCCTTGCGGGCAGGGGTAATCGGTTTACTGGGATTCCTCGACTACGGTCTCGGATTCCTTCTTCTCGTCGTCGATCTTCCTGTCGACCTCTTCCATCTGCGCCCTGATCTCAGCAGGCGAAGGGATCGGACCGAGAACATCGTCGGCCTTTCCTACGGCGGCCTCGATGTCGGCGATGTTGGCGACCTCCCTGTCGGGGATGGCCGCTCCGGTACCCATGTACTGCGACAGTCCCTCGACGATCTTGGTGACCTCGATGGGGAAGAAGATCTTCGATGCCTGTCCGTCTCCGAGGCTCTTCAGCGTATCCATCGACATGACCGACAGCGCTTTGGAATCCATGGCGGATGCACCGACGGACATGATGCGGAGCTTCTGTGCCTCTCCCTGACTCTCGAGGATGGTGGCAAGTCTCTTACCCTCAGCCTCGAGAATCATCGACTGTCTCTTACCTTCCGCTTCAAGGATCATGGACTGCCTCTTACCCTCAGCCTCGAGGATGGCTGCCCTCTTCTCTCCGTCCGCAGCAAGGATGGCGGCACGTCTGCGCCTCTCTGCTGATGTCTGCTCCTCCATCGAGTCCTTGACCTTCGTCGCAGGGTCCACTTCCCTGATTTCGACGGCCTCGATCTTCACTCCCCACTTGTCGGTGGCCTCATCGAGGACATCCCTGAGCTGGATGTTGATCTTCTCTCTGCTGGAGAGGATCTCATCGAGTTCCATCTCTCCGATGATGGCCCTGAGCGAGGTCTGTGCAAGATAAACAGTTGCGGTGCGGTAGTCGGTGACCTCGAAGAATGCGTTCTTGGGGTCTGTGACCTTGATGTAGATGATGGCATCCACGTAGACGGGTGAGTTATCCTTGGTGATGACCTCCTGTCTGGGGACATCCAGGACCTGTGTACGCAGATCCAGTTTGACGACCTGGTTGATCAGCGGGCAGACGAAGTTCATACCCTGGTTCAGTACCCTGATGTACTTACCGAGCCTCATGTAGACCGCCTGCTCGTAAGGCTGGACGATCTTGACTCCGCTGAGAACGGATATTATCGCGACGATGATCACGACGAACAACAGTACGAAAATTATTGGACTCATCCTTTCCCTCCTTATTTCCTCTTGACCGTTATGTGCACTCCTTCTGCTGCAACCACTTCGACCGTCTCGCCCTCTTCGATCTCCTCATCGGAATTGGCGCTCCAGACCTCCATGCCGATCTTGACCTTGCCCTTGAGGTCGTCAGGTCCTGTCCTGACCGTGACCTTGCCTTCCTTGCCGATCAGCGAGTCCGATACGGACGTCGTGGGCGGAACGGGTTCGGCCAATCTCTGGTAGAGCCTGATGGTTATCAGCGTGGCCGGTATCGCTACTAGTATCGCCGTCAGCGGCGAATAGATGCTGAACAGGAAATCTGGCACTGCGAATCCGATGATACCCACGATGACCAGTACCGATCCCGGGATGACCAGGAAAGCACCGGGGTTGAGGGCCTCAGCCAGTATGAGCAGTGCACCTATGACTATGATGATGAGTGCGACGGTTGCAGCTTCCATGCCTTATCTATCAAGATACTGCGTTTAAAACTATTCCAAGATACGCGTAATAACGCCGTACTTTCTCTCATCACGTCGGCCAGAGGCGAGTGATATCTGGCGATTTTTCATCGGATTCCGGTCGGAAATGAGTAAACCAATATATCTGAAACAGTCGATTGGGGATTCATGCCACATCACACAGAGAAAGAAGAGATCTGCGACGTCGCAGGCTGTGACAAGCCCTCAGAGAGATCGCTCAACATCAAGAAGGTCAGCGAGACCGACCTGAAGCTCAAGAGCGACAGCCTCAAACAGGTGCACCTCTGCAAGGAGCACTACAAACAGCTCAAGAAGCAGACGAAGAACGACATCCCCGATTACATGGGATGAAACACTGAGATGTTCGAGATCCTATTCCTCGGAACGGGTGCTTCCGTCCCCTCAAGGGACAGGTCCCTTCCGTGCGTAGCTGTCAGACAGGGACGTTCCATCTCCCTCTTCGACTGCGGGGAGGGTTCCCAGAGACAGCTCATGATATCGCCCTTCTCGTTCATGAAGATCGACAGGATATTCATCACGCATCTTCACGGCGATCACATACTGGGGCTTCCCGGACTGCTGCAGACCATGGGCATGTCCGGAAGGAGGGATCCGGTATCGGTGTACGGTCCAACAGGGCTGCTGAAGGCACTGAAATCGATGCTGGATGCATGCGAGGGCGAATTGGAATACGAGCTCAGGATAGAGGAGGTCGAAGGGGACGAGGAATTCTCGTTCGATTCCTTCGATGTGACGGTGTTCAGGACTGTCCACAACACGCCCTCCGTAGGTTATGTCTACAGGGAGCATGACAGACCAGGCATCTTCAACAAGGAGAAGGCGGAGAAACTGGGATTGACCCCCGGTGAAGACTTCTCGAGACTGCAGGCGGGAGAGACCGTGAACGGTGTCGCGCCCGACCAGGTGATCGGACCGAGGAGGCCCGGATGTTCACTGGTTTACACAGGCGATACGGCCCCCAGCAAGGACATCGAGAATGCATCGAAGGATGTCGACGTTCTCATACACGAGGCCACCTACACGGAGGAGGACTCGGGGCTTGCGAAGGAGCATTTCCATTCCACCGCTAAGGCTGCGGCCGAGACGGCATCCAAGTGCAATGTGAGGATGCTGGCACTTATTCATATCAGCAACAGGTACGGGGATACCGAATCGTCCCTGGCGGAGGCCAAGGAGGTATTCGGGAACACAATCGCCCCCGCCGATTTCCAGATGCTGACCGTGACGAACGGTTCCATCAGATCAGCTTGAGAAGATCGGCGTTGGTTATCATTCCGACGATCTTTCCCTTCTTGGCAACAAGTACGGCATTGAAGTTCGCCATGAGCGTGGTGACGGTCCTTATGGGTGTGTTCTCAGCCACCACAGGATAGGATTCTCCCATGACCTTGTGGATCGGTTTCCTAGAGAGCTCGTCCATCGTTATGCCCCTTCTGACGAGTTCGAAGATCTCCCTCTCCGAGATGCTGCCGACGGGTGTGTCGCCCTCCAGCACGGGCAGCTGGGAATAACCGGTGGATTTCATGAGCTCGGAGGCATCCCTCACGGTCATATCGCTCTGGATGGAGACGATCTCCTTCGATGAGACATCGGAGGCGCACACATCCTTCCTCTCGTTCAGTCTCATGTCGTCGAGGGTCTCGAACAGTTTGACGACGGTGGCGTAGCTTGCCGATATCGTTCCTTTCTCGATCTTCGCGATGGTGCTCTGGCTGATACCGGATTCAGAGGCAAGCTGGGCCTGTGTTATCTCAAGTGATTTCCTGATCTTCTTGATCTCGGATGTGGCGGGGAATTTCATGGAAAACAGATGTGAATATTCCTATATGAATATTAACGTCAGTCTTCTTTATATTCTATGCGAATATCGTATTCCTATATTCCTATAGTATAAGGAGAATACAATGGCAAAGAACGTTTATGTTGAGGATGTCCGCGAGGTCCCCGCACCGCTTAGAGATATTGAGATCGTCGAGAGGAAAGGAATCGGTCACCCCGATTCAGTCGCAGATGCACTGGCAGAGACAGTCTCAAGGGCACTCTGCAAGATGTACAAGAAGGAGATCGGAACCGTCCTCCACCACAACACCGACGAAACGCAGATCGCAGCCGGTAAGGCAGCGCCCAGGTTCGGCGGAGGAACGATCATCGACCCCACATACATCCTCCTCGTAGGACGTGCCACCACAGACGTCACAGTCAACAAAGTGCTGAAGGAACTGCCCTGCAAACCCACCGCACTCAAGGCAGCGCACGAGTACATGAAGAAGACATTCCCCAACATCGATGTCGATTCAGATATCATCCTTGATGCAAAGCTCGGAATGGGTTCGGACGACCTCACAGGTGTCTACAAGACATCAGGTGTCCTTGCCAACGACACATCGTTCGGTGTCGGCTACGCACCCTACTCCATCACCGACAGGCTCGTTCTGGAGACAGAAGAGTTCATCAACGGAAAGAAGTTCAAATCCGTCCTCCCCGAGACCGGACAGGATGTCAAGGTCATGGGATCCCGTGTCGGAAACAAGATCACGATGACCATCGCATGCGCAATGGTCGACAGGTACATCCCCGACAAGACCCACTACAAGGCCGCCATCGAGGACATGTACAACAGGGTCAACGAGAACGCGCTGAACATCATCGACAAGTCCGGAGAGAACATCAAGTTCAAGCTGGACATCAACACCGGTGACAACTACAAGAACAACGTGTACTACCTGACAGTCACAGGACTCTCACAGGAGATGGGAGACGACGGATCCGTCGGAAGGGGTAACAGATGCAACGGTCTGATCACACCCTACAGGCCCATGTCCATGGAGGCCACATCAGGAAAGAACCCGATCACCCACATCGGTAAGCTGTACAACGTCATGTCGAAGCTCATCGCAGAGGATGTCGCCAAGAAGGTCTCGCCTGAGGTCGAGGTCCGCGTCAGGATTCTCTCCCAGATCGGTAAGCCCGTATCCGAGCCTCTGAACTGCAACGTTCAGCTCGTTTCCGCCACCGAGAACAAGAAACTGTCCAAGTGGAAACAGGAGGCCCAGTCCATTGCCAACGATTGGTTGGATAATGTTGATAAAGTCACAGACCTTATCATCAATGGAAAGGTAAGGACCTTCTGATAGACATGAGGATAATCGACACACCGCAATACGGACCGATGTTCAGGTTCACCGATGCAAACGTCTACTGGGCACTCTATGTTCTGTCCGACGGAAAGAGGATGGGACGCAAGAAGCTCGCCGAGGAGATAGGTGTCGGCGAAGGAAGCATGAGACGCATCCTGGAGACCCTCCGCCAGTGGGAGATGATAACGATCAAACAGACCGGAATCACGATAACCCGCAACGGCCTGGGTTTCCTGGCGGAGATACCCATCAAGGTCGTCGACCTTGATATGGGCGATTCGATCGTCGGCGATTACAGCCAGTCCATAGTCGTATACGGTGTGGGGAAGAAGATCGAGAACGGAATGCAGCAGAGGGATGCGGGCATCAAGGCGGGAGCCACAGGATGCACCACCCTCGTCATCCGTGACGGCGTACTGATGATCCCTCCCGACTGGAACATGGACAAGGAGCGCCCCGAGATAGCTGCCAGGATACGCGAGAGGACGAACCTGACCGAGGACGATGCGATCATCGTCGGAAGTGCCTATGACCAGCACACGGCTGTCGTGGCGGCACTCACAGCGGCGTTCGAACTCTTCTGAGGTATTCCTTTGCAGCATCTCGTCAATTACTCGGTCTATTCTCAATCCGGCGAAAAGCCGTCACTCCATGAGGGCGACGGCATTGAACTTCTTACAGGTTATTTTGACGTCGATAAGGCACAGTGGCCCGATGCTCCGTCGGTCCATCTGCCGTATGTCATCGACTGGTACAGTGTATGGAAGGGCCGTCTCACCATTCCCGATGAGATGGGCGATGACGAGGTGCAGTTCTTCTCATACGGCAGGGACAGGGAATCGATCATCGATGCCGTCAGGAGATGCATCGAATGCGCCGCACCCCTCCGTCCCGCCTACGGTGTGATCCACGCCGGAAGCGCCAACATCGATGAATTGTTCAACGAGAGATACTCGGACACCGATAAGGAGGTCCTCTCAGCATTCGCGGAGATAATGAACGAG
>JAEEGK010014030.1_pt1 | contig 17957 bp, 15 predicted proteins | sample 8958771 | NCBI WGS metagenome assembly JAEEGK01 (sample SAMN16246547, study PRJNA631951) | gut metagenome | biome: gut microbiome; feature: rumen; material: SC-attached | host: Bos | place: Iran: Karaj | collected 2018-10
TAAATCAGATCCTTTATTATTAGCTATGACTATATTTAAATATTTCCAAAGGATTAAATTCATCTTGATTCAAAGAAATAATTGGACTGCTTTTAGTTTTAACTCCTATAATATAATCGTCATCAGGAACTAAACCTAATTTACTTTGGGCAAATGAATTTTCAATTACAGAAGTAACATGCAAAAGTCATTTGTTTACATTTTCATAGTCTTCATATTTTACCCCGCTCTCCTAATATTCCGTCTTTTGTCTCTATAGGGTTTGTTTTTATTTCTACTTCTTTAAAATTACGATTAAGTAAGAATATATTTTCATTTTTATTGTTTTGTCTGTTAGAGATAAAATCCAATCATTAAAAGTAATATTTTGGTTAAGAACTTCATCTCGTGGTATTAAAAAATCTGTCATTTCTTTTATACCTGCTTTTTCTAATGGACAATCTTTTATAAGTTTATATATTCTGAAACCAAATTGAGAACCATTGGAAGATGTTTCTTCAAATACACTCATTATTTTAGTAAAATTATATTTTATTCTTTTGAATTAATTTTAATATAATTTTGAATTAACACTTTAATGAGGGGATTAGAGATTGACCCAATCCCCAATCCCTAATATATATAAAATTATAATATCAATAAATAAAAAGAATAAAGTTATTATTTTAAAATTTATTTTTTTTAATGATTTCATTAATTTCATTTTCTATTTCTATATTTTTTGCTTTTTGGTTTTAAGATATTTTAACTTATTCTGTTTAATTTCTTCTTCTCCAATAAATAGAATATAAGGAATTTTTTTAGATAGTGAATAATTCATTTGTTTATCATATATTCTAAAACAAAGTTTGCAGTAAATTTATCTGCTTTCTTTCTTGTTAAAATTATATTTGATAAATTCATATTTATTATCAATTAAACTTAATAAAAGTCTCATTATTTTTTTTTCCACAAATATTAAATAATTTAATATTTTCTTTAATATTTGTTCTGTATTTGTCGATAATATGAAATAATCAGTTTCTTTTAAATCAAATTTATCTATTTGTTCAAAAGCAATTTTATTCTTATTTGAAATACCTTTGTTTTGAGTATTTTCAAATAACTTTCACTATTTGTATAAACTAATAATTTTTTTCTTGGTTAATTTATCCATTTCATAAGTATATTTCATAATATAATTATTAGAATTCAAAAATTCATATTTATATTGATTTTAACATAATCTATTAAAGGAATTAATAATACTCTATTCTCATTAATTATTATTACAAATGAATACATTTTTATAAAAAAAAGAGAGTATATACATTAATATCATTTGTTCAAAAGTTTGATTAATTTCATTAATTTAAATTTCAATTTTATCATTTGATTTTTTAAAGAATAATACTTAAATTTATTTTAAAATCTATCATCTAAATAATTAAAAAAATTATTTTGTCCATAATATATTGAAAATCTTATATTTATTTAAATAAAATACATATTAAAATATATAAATATCTTATATATCATTCATTTAAAAAAATCTTAAAAAAATAATAATATTCAAAAAAAATATTGTATCAATAATATACAATCTTTAATTTATATTTATTCAATTAATTGATTTTTCCATTTATTCCATTGTTCATAATTATAAATTCTTCTAACTTTATTTGCTTGTTCTATTGCCATTTTTTGTTGAGCTTTCAAATCTAAATTTTTAGAATATTCATTCATTAAATTATTATGAAATAAAAGATTCTTTTGATGATTTTCTTTCATTTTCATTTTATTATTTTTTTCAGAAATTAGAAAATCAATTTTATCATTAAAACTTTTAACTTTAAATCTATCATTTTCATTAATGAACATAGAAGTATTAATTTCAGGTTGTATTATTTTAAAAGTATTTTTTAAAATTGGATTTGCACCACTTCTAGTTTTAGGTTTAATATCACTTATTAATGAAGGTAATGCAATAAAATTTTTTTCTATTTCATCATGTTTTTTTTTATATTCTTCATTTCTTGAATAAATCTTATTTAAAAAAGCAGTTGAAGGTTGCATACTATTGATTTCATTTTCCAAAGGAAAATTATAGTTTTTATTTAAATTTACATAATTTTTATCTTTTTCATTTATTAATTTTTGAAGATTTTTTAAATAATCTATATGTTGTTGATCAAATTCTCTTAATAATTTTTTATTTTCATATATTTGAGATTGGGATTTTATTAATTTTTTTTCTAAATAATTTATTCCTTTATCTTGTATTTGAAAAAAATTATTTTGATCATCTTTTCTATCTGTTGTTTTTCTTAAACAATATTCAGAAAATTTTTTAAAATTTATATGAGATTTATCATTTTTAAATTTTTCAATTAAACCTTCAATAATATTATTATCAAAATATCTTTCTGGAATTGAAAAATTTTGAATTGATTGAACAAAATTATTATAATTTATATTTGTTTCATCTAATCCTTTTTCTTTATAAATCTTTGATAATTTTTGTATTTTATATTTTAAAAAATCTTCTAAATAATTAATATCTTCTTTTTGTTGTTCTACTGAATTTTTCTTTGGAATTAAATTTAATTTATCGTATGATTTATTTTCATTTATATCTCTATAATATTCTTCATCCCTATATTCTAATTCTTTAGTATTTACTTTAAAACTTGAATTATCATCAAATATTAATTTAGTAAATTCTCTTAAATTTAAATTTTCTGTTCCTCTTTCATTAGCACTTGCAATTAATGCTTTTGTTTCATTATAAGTTATTGGAATTCCAAAACTATTTATTTTATTGTGAACTTGAATTAAATTTATTTCTTTTCCTGAATAATCATTCCATATTTTATAAACATTAAAACTATTTATTTTAAATGCATATCTTTTTCTTAAAATATCTCTTATTTTTTTCACTTTGTTTAAATCAACTTTTTTCTCAAAAATATTTTTATCATTTATATTCTCATTTATATTCTCATTTATCTTTTCATTTTCACTTTTTATAATTGGAGAAAATAATCTTTGCTTTTTTGTATTAATCTCATTATCATTTTTAAATATATTATCTTTTCTCATTAGATTTTCAACAGAAGCATATAAATGTCTTTTTTCTTTTATTTTTTTCATTTTTTCTAATTTTATATTTTTTCTTGCTTTTGTTATTTCTGAAATCATCATTGAATCACCATTAATAGGTTCTTTTCTAATTAAAGAATCATTTAATAGTGAAATTTCTTCATTTAAAGGTATTTTATTTATTCTCATATTTTTTTTTTCATAGAATCTAAAAGCTTCATAAGTTTTTGGGTTTGGAATGTTATTTGAAATATTTTTTAATTTATTTATGCTTGATGATAGTTGTAAAAAATTATCTTTTTGTTCATCTGGTAAACTATAATTTGAATAACCCATTGTTCCTAAATCTTTTGGTGATATCCAAGGTTGAAATAATTTTATAGATTTTTTATCTTGTTTTGTTCTAAAATCAATATTTGAAAACCCATACTGATGTGAACGACTCCTTTTCAAGGACATATATTTTTCTTATTAAATTTATATTATTAATTTTTTTATATTTTTTTTTAATAAAAACTATTATTCATTTAACAACAATTATAAAATATCTGAAAACAAAATCAAAATTGTAAAATACCAAAAAATATCATAATACCCAATTCCAAAAATAAAAAATTCTCATAACTAACAACTCAAAAAAATCTAATAAATAATGCTAAAAAACAGATAATTAAATATTAAAAAAAATAATTAAATATAATAAAAAAAATAATATATATAAAAAAATGAGAGGCACAAATCGTGGAGGTAAAATAAGAAAATAATCTGTAAATATTTAATAAAATAGGTTACAAACCAAAAGCCCAACCAACTCAAAAGGAATTAAGTGAAGCTCAAAATGCATTAAAATCCTTAAAAATGAAAATGGCAGCAGCACCAAAGAAACCAGCTCCAAAACCTCAAAGTAACAACAATCGTTTTGTTCCTACATTCGATATAGAAGAACAAATGATGAACCAAGGAATGGGAATGAATTACGGGGGACAAATGGGTGGATATGGAGGTGGATACGGTGGACAAATGGGTGGATATGGAGGTGGATACGGTGGACAGATGAACAACATGTATAGTGGTAACACTGGAAATATGCGTAGTGTTCCTCAGAAAGCAGTAAATAAACCAGCAGCAAAGAAGCCAGTTAATAACAATTTTGGAGGAGGATTCAATAACAATTTCAAAGGAGGATACAGTGGTGGTGGTATGATGGATAATAGACCTATTGGTGGTGGGATGGATATGGGTATGAACCCTGAAGAAGGAGAACCCACTTCACCTTGTCCTCATTGTGGACGTAGCTTCGTAGCAACAGCTTTAGCAAAACATACTAAAATTTGTCAGAAAGTATTTCAAAAGAAAAGAAAAGCTTTCAATACTCAAAAACAACGAATGATTGATGGTGAACATGCTTCCTTAATGAAACAAGGTCAAATGATGGAAAAAAAAAATGCAAAATTGAATCCTAAGAATAAAGGAGGTATTCCAAAATGGAAATTACAATCAATGGAATTTAGACAAATTTGTCGTGGAGGAGAGCCTCCAAAAATAGGAAAAGGAGGATTAAGTTCTAAAGGAGGGAAAGGTAATATTCAACAAAGTTATACTCCTAGTGTTATTACTGATAGTTTTATTCCTTGTAAATTTTGTAATAGAAGATATAATGATGAAGCCTATCATAAACATTTACCTGGATGTGAAAGAAGATATAAGGAAGCACAAATGAGAAATAAATTACAAAAAAAACCTGCTGGAAATAGTATGAATGTTAAAAGAGGAGGTGTTAGAGGAAAAAAGTAATTTTTATTTTTTTTTGGTTTTTTTCAGATTTTTCTTGAATTTTATTTGTTTAAAATTGTTTTTTGGCTTTTTTGGGATTTATTTATTTGATTAAATTTTACAGTTTTTTTATTTTTATTTTTTAGTTTTGAGAAAGAAATTTTTAAATTTATAAGTTTTTTTTATATTGTTTTTTTACTATTTTTTCAGGATTTAATTCATTTTATATTATATTAAAAAAAGAATATTTTTTTATAAATAAAAATAAACATCTAAAAATACCGAAGTTAATAAAATGATTAAAGAAATGATCCTCCAAATTTTTTTACATTTTGATGAATTGATTGGAGTAAAAAAAACACTATAAAATAAAAATCCATAATAAGCACCAGAAACTTGACTAAATGTATCAATAAAATTATTCACTAAGTAAAACAAGAAAAAAATAAAAGATAAAATAGATAAAAAATATAAACAATAAAATTTTCCCCAATCACCAAAATTTCTATTTAATTCCCTCCAATTTAAAATAAAAAAAGCAGTAAAAGCACCATGAATTCCAAATATAGAAGAATTAGAACCAACACTCCAATCTTTTTCATTATAAAATCTTCCTGAACTACAATAACCACAAAAACCACAAATTATATAAATTAAAAGAAATTGATATTTTTTAATAAACATTTCAAATAATGAACAAAACATAAATAAACCAAAAGTATTAAAAAGTAAATGTCTTAAATTTAAATGTAAAAAATTTGCTGTTAAACAACGATATAAATTATATTTATTTTCTTTTATTAAATAAGGACAAAAATATCCGAATTTATCAAGTGTTGTCATTTTTGGAGATAAAAAATCTTCTTTATTTGTACTTTCTAAACCATAAGAGAGAGTAATTATATATATTATCACATTCAATATTCCTATAATAAATGTTATTTGAGTTGGAAGTAAATTTGGAAATAAAATAGATTGAAAAAAATAAAAAAGAGAATTTTTCCTTGGGTTATTTTTATATAAACTATAATATTCATTATATATTCCAAAATTTGTTGATAAAGATGTCCAAGGAATAAAGAAATCTTTATTTAATATTAATGTATTTTCTCTAATATTGTTTCTTTCAATTAATGGTTGATTATTTTCATTATTCTGATTATTTCTTTCTTGCATATTTATAAAAATAATTAATTAAAAAATAATTTTTTTATTTTTTAATTTTTTAAAATGTTAAATAATATTATAAATATTGTATCTTTATTTTTAAATTATTTTAATTGTTTAATAATTAATTATAAAATAGATAAGTAATTAAAGTAATTTATAATAGTTTTTTGAATAAATAAATATTAAATAATTTTACTATTCATAAAAGATATTTTAACAATTAATATGTTATCATCCATTATTTTTAGTACAATACATTTTAAATCTATTGTTTTTATTTTTTAGTGGTCGAATTTTCATAATTTAGGAATAAATTTAATAGGAGAATAAATAATATTTAAAAATATTATTTCACGACATTATTATTACATTTTTGAAATTTAATACATTATCACTGATTAAAAACAATTGATTCTTTATTATATTAAATGAAATGGATTTAGTATAATTATAACAATATTTATTATTATTCTTTTAATCATTTAAATAATTTTTTTTTTTCAAAAAGAAATAATTTCTATATTATATTTACATTTTCTTTTCCTTTCTTTGAGTTAATTGTGTTCTGAATGTATTTTTTTTAAGATATAATTATAATCTAATGAAGGAACATTTCCTAAATATAGATTATTAATTCCTTCATGATCTAAGGAAAATGAATCATTTATAGGTAAATGAATTTCATAATTATTCATTTGTTTAATTGATTCATATCTTAATTGAAATTCTTTTTTTACAAAATCATAACAATTATTATTATTTGATAAAACTTCTCCAATTTTAATTCCTTCAAACCAAGGATCATTAATAATCTTTTTATAATAATTATCTTCAATTATATCATCATCTAAAAATAAATTTTGATAATTAAAATCATTTAATAAAATCTTATTGAATAAATTAATAAATTCTTTTGATAAATTTTCTTCCTCAACAATTAATTTTACTGATGTCCAAAATTTTTCTAATTTTTTTTTTGTTATTCCCCTACCTTTAATTTTAGGGTCTCTTCCAGTAACTAAAGAAAATAAAAGTGTTGCTAAGTCTGAATTATCTAAATCTAAATTTCTTTTAATTTTAATATTTTCTAAAATAAAATCTGTAATTTTAATTTTATAATCTTTATCCAATAAAATATTATCAAAATTAATTTTATTAAAAAATAATCCTTGAGAAGAATAAAATTCTAATCCTGATATAATTTGAATAAATAAGAATTTTGAAATTTTTTCTCCAAGACCTTTTTTGTATAAAGAAATATAATCAAATAATTTGCCTTTTTCATTATATTCTTCAATTAAATAAAATAAATTTTTGGTATTTTGTTTTGGGGATTTCATTACTCCTTTTCCTCCTTTTAAAAGTTTTGTTATATTTGGATTGTTTAATAATCTAATCATTTTTACATTTGTTAGAAAAGAATCTTCTGAAATATTTTTATCTTTAAATAATTTTATTATTATTTGATTTAAAGGATCTGATACTAAATTACCAATATAAATTTTTGAATTTTTAGTTTGAGATATAATTTCTTTTAAAATATATTTATCATCTAAGATTGTTAAGTCATTTTCCATTTTAAATTAAATTTTTTTTCTGGAGTTAAATTTTCATTTCCATTAATCTTATAATTTTAAGAAAATATACTTTTTTTATTTCAAAGGTAAAAAACATTAAATAAATAGAATTTTTTATATAGTTGCTTACTCTTTGAAATGAAAATATAGTGAAACTACAATTTTTATAAAAGTTGAGTATTTTGCTCAACTGTTTTATTTTTATGTTTCGTTATTGTAAATTTAATTATTTAAAATTTATTTTTTTTAAAAAAATAGTTTAATTGAAAACTTTTTTTGATTTGACAACATTTGAATTGAAATTTTAATGGTTTAATAATTAATTATAAAGAATTTGAGAAATAAAAAAATAAATATTAAAAATTTTAAGAAAATAATAATCTTTAAAAATCTTTAAAAACATTCCTTCCTTTATTATTATTATAATTAAATCCCCTTAAATAATTATTTATCTCTCTATTATTAAAATTATCTTTCTTCAAACCAAAATTATTATATTTTTTTTTTTTATAAAAATTATTTCCAAAAAAATCGAAAGTTCCAATACCATCAAAAAAAGTTTTTGAATTATTATAATCAAATAACTTAGAAATTTCTCCTTTAACTAAATTATTAACCCTACCATTATAAAATGGACTAGAATAAGAACTTATATTTTTTTGAACAGTTGATATTGGTCTATTTAATAATGAAGTATTTGGATTCGAATTATCTCTTATTTCATTAGTATAATAAAATATTTTTTTTTTAATTTGGAAAGTATTTCCATTTGATGTGTTTTCTCTTTTTAAAAAATAATTATTTTTATTATTTAAAGTATATAAGCAATTCTCTTTATCATTTAACCCAATATTATATCTATTATTTCTAAATAAAATATTATTTATTTCTTTTTTATTTTTTCTATTAATATTATTTAATATATTTTCATAATCTACATATTGTTTATAATTTTGTCCAAAATAATTATAAATTGTATTATTAATATTATCAAAAATAGATTTTTTATTTGAAGAATTAATTTTTGGTTTTCTAACAATTCCTAATTCAGTAAAAGAACGATTTAATTTATCTTGAATATTTTCTTTATTAGAAATATAATTATATGAATTCATCACGTTGTTATATTTTGGAGTTGAATATGAAGTTTTTAATCTTTTTTTTTCTAAATGTGGATTTGTTAATAAATTATTAGATTTTGATTTAGTTAATCTTTTTTCTGAAAAACTTGAATTAATTATATCATTTAGTGTTGAACGAAAATATGAATTCATTTTTAATTTAAAATTTAAATTACATTCAATTTATATTTTAAAAATAATTTTATGATTTTTAATTTTTTTTAAAATTTAAAAATGAGTCAAAGTGAAATTTATATTAATTTTACTAAAATAATACTTAGAAAAGATGAAAAAGAAGAAAAAGTAGAATCTCAAAATTTAAACAAAAACCAAGAAAAATGTAATAATGAAGATAAAATTATATTAATTTATCCATTATCAGGGAGAATTATAACTGAAAATGAATATGAAAAAATTAATAATATAAATTATAGAAATAGCTCAAGTGAAAATTTTAAAAAATCAAATGGTTTAAAAAAAAGATTATCCTCAGAAGTTTCAAAAGAAAAAAATTCTTTTCAAAATAAACTTAAAGATCAAGATATATATGATAAATATACTGATTTAGAATTAGATGAAGAAATTAAAAAACTTGAAAAAGAATTAGAAGAAGAAAAAAATGATGATAAAATAGAAAAAGAATATAATTATTATAATAATTTATCTAATAAATGGAAAAAAATAGCACAAGATTCAATTTATAATTTATTGGAGCTTTTTCCTCAAAATGAAAATTATGAAAAAAATACTATCAAATCAGTTTTAAATTCATTTCATATTGATAAAAAATTAATAGAATATGATGAAGAAAATGAATGCTTTCTTGATGAATAACATTAATTTAATTCATTTATAATTTTATTAATTGTTTTTTAATCTCAATAAAAATAATAAATTTAATTTTTGTCTTTATATATGTAATAATATAATCATTTGAGAGAAAATATTTTTTTATATTATACTTCTAATAATTTTATATTAGAAATTTAAATAATATAAAATAATTTTTCAACCTTAAAGAAAAAATATTTTTTCTTTTATTTAATAATTGAAAATAATTAAATTAAAAGAGTATAGGTATAAGAAGGATAATTGTTTTTATTTGATTTAAAGACATTTTTTTTATAATTTATAACACAGAACAATTTGAATTTATAACTATAAAGAATTATTTATTGATGAATTCTCTGAAAATGTAATTTTTTTTAAAAGAAATAATTTTTTATTTAATATTTTAAAATTATTAATTGATATTTTTCTTATATATAATAATTAAAAAAACACTTTTTATATTTTTATTTCTTTTTAGAATTTATTTTTTCACTTATTATCAAGAAAATATTTAAACAAAAAGAAGAAGAAATCATTACTAGTTTTTTTTTCTATTAAAATATATAATTATTTTCATTAATAATTAATATATTTTTTATTGCTCACTATATATTAAATTAGTACATATAATTTATATAAAAACATTATTTCTAAAATCTATGGAGATAGAAAAAAAATCACTTTCAAGAAAGATTTCAAGTTTACTTCCTTCAGATTTATGTGAAGATTTAAGTTTTAATGAAGATTCAAATGCAGAAGAATTTAGTGAAGTAATAAGTCCAATTTATAAAAGTAGAAAATTAAAAAATAAATATGGAAGAAGAAGAAGTTCATCTTTTGATTTTAATTTAAGTTTATTACAAATAAATCCTTTAGATCATAGAGATTTTCATATTAATCCCAATACAAAATTTATAAAAAATTTAGAATTAAGTAACAGCAATCATCAAAGTAATGATAAAAGAAAAGAAAATTTAAATTCAAGTTATCACCATTTTCAAAATGAAAAAAAAACTCATTCAATCCTAAAAAATTCAATTAATATAAATAATAATATTAATAATAATATAATTAATATTCATCCTATTGAAACTGGTCAAAATTATGAAATAATTCAACCAAGGAAAAAAACAAGTGATAATTGTTTAAATACAAAAACTGTAAAATTCAATATAAATAATAATAATAATAATAATAATGATTATTGTATTGCAACTGTAAATGGAATTTCAATACATAAAGTACCAAAAATTCCAGTTAAAAAATATTCAAGTAAAAATAATTCTCAAAGGGAATTTATAGATCCCGATTTATTAAATACAAATCAAACTTTTAAAGAATTTTTAAATAATACAGGAAATAAATTATCTTCAATAATGAGAGCTTCTATAGGAAGTAGATTTCTTCAAAAAATGTTAGATAAAATTGATGAAGATGATATTTATGAAATTTTTTTTAGAGTTGGAAATGATATAACTGATTTAATGTGTGATAATTATGCCAATTATTTTCTTCAACAATTAATATTAAAATGTAATTTAAAACAAAGATTATATTTATATGATAAATTAAAAAAGAATTTTATTGAAGTTGCTAAAAATATGGCAGGAACACATTGTATTCAATCATTGATTGAACCAATAAATTCTTTAAAAGAAGAAAATTTATTAAGAGAAGCAATACAAAATAATTTATTAGAATTATCTTATAATTCTAATTCTACTCATGTTATTCAAAAAATTATTTGTACAATTAATGAAAATAATAGACAATATATTAATATTTTTATATTTGAAAATATATTAAAGTTATGTAAAGATGTCAATGGAATTTGTATTGTAAAAAAATTTATATCTGAAAACAATAGTATTATTATAAGAAATGAAATAATAAAATTATTAATTGAAAATTGTTTAGAAATTACACAAGACCAATATGGAAATTATGTTATTCAACATGCAATTGAAAATTTTGGTTTTGTAAATTGTTATAATTTAATTCGAATTATTTATAAAAATGTTGTTTTTTTATCTTGTCAAAAATTTTCATCAAATGTAATTGATAAAATTGTTTTAAATAGTCATCAATATAATTATAATGATTTTAGGGCTTTAATTGAAATTTTGTTTTTAAATATTCAAAATTTTAATCTTATGAGCCAAAATAAATTTGGAATGTTTGTTTTACAAAATTCAGTTAAGTTAATGAATCCAAATGAAAAAATTGTGATTAGAAATTTCTTAAAAAATCAAATTGTTTTTGATTTATATGAAGATAAAATTCAATTACAAAAGTTAATTCAATTATTATCAATTTAATTATTCTAATAAATTATTAATATATATCAGTAAGTAATTCTTGTTTTATATATAATAAAGTTATTAAGATAAAATTCATTTTTTTATTTGAAACTATTATTATTTCATTTATGAGAAATTTTTGATAAGTATTTATTTATTTATTATAATATAGGTAAAACTTAATATATTTTAATAAACATAAAATAAATATATTTTTAAAAAATAAAAATAAATAAAAAATATTTAATTCATGGAGAAAAATATTGAACAACCTTTAGAAAAAGCTTTTGCAGAAAAAATTCAAATTACTGAAAACCCTCCAATGAAAAAAACATTAAATTTAATAGTTTTAGGAATGGCAGGAAGTGGAAAAACAACATTTGTTCAAAAACTTGAAGAAATAATAGCAGAAAAAGACAAAGAATCATATATAATAAATTTAGATCCTGCAGTAATGGATACATTATATGAAGCAAATATGGATATAAGAGATACAATTAATTATAAAAATATAATGTTATCAAATAATTTAGGTCCAAATGGTGCAATATTAACATGTTTAAATATATTTTCTACAAATATTGATAAAATCTTGGATATATTAAATGAAAAAGAAAATTTAGATTATATTATTAATGATACTCCTGGTCAGTTAGAAGTTTTTTCTTGGAGTGCTTCAGGAAAATTAATAAGTGATTCTTTTTCTGTAATTTATCCTTCAGTTTTAATTTATATTGTTGATATTCCAAGATGTTCAAATCCAAATACTTTTACTTCAAATATGCTTTATGCCATTAGTATTATGTATAAAATGAGATTACCTATGGTTTTAGCTTTTAATAAAAAAGATGTTGAAAAAGAAGATAAATGTTTTAAATGGATAAAAAATTATGAAGAATTACAAAATTCTCTTCAAGGAAATGATGAATATATTAGTAGTTTTTCTCAAAGTTTAACTTTAGTATTAGAAGAATTTTATAATACTATAAAATATGTTGCTGTTAGTTCAAAAACAGGTGATGGATTTGAGGAATTATTAGAAAAATGTGATGAAATTGTAAAAAATTATATGGAAGAAAAAGAAGAAAATTCCTAAATTTTTTATAAATATTGAATTTTATTTATTTTTTAAATTTTGTTTTTTATTATTTAAATAATTAATAGTTTTATTTATTTGATTATTTAAATAAAATAAAAAATAAAAAATGACTTTAATTAACCGAAAATATAAATTTCCTGAATATTTCTCATGGCCTTTTTTCTTTATTATTCAAAAAGATGTTGAAACTAGAAGAAAACAATTAACAATGTGGTCAGATTTAACAGTAAAATTTTGTCAAGATAATAAAGTTTAGAAATTAGATAAAAAATTATTTTTTGAGAATTTAGGAAAAAATATTGAAGTTAATAGGAAATTAAATACAAATTCAATAGATACAATTTTTGGTGCAATGGTTCAACAAAAAAGAGCAAAATATGTTAATGAAAAAGATAGAAATGAACTATATATTTTATGAAATCTATTGCAGAATGGGAAGAATTTATTATTCTGATGCTGTTAAAAGAGGAACTTTAGATAAATTAGAAACTTTAGATTATATTTGTGAAGATGATGAAAATAAAAATGAAGAATATTTAATGTGCTTTAATTGGTGATGAAGGAAATTATATTGGAATTAAATTTTATAAATAAAACTTTTATTTTATTTATTTTTTTTCAAATAAATAATATTATTTATTATCTTTTTTAAATTTTGCCTTTTTTTTTTGTATTTTATTTTTATGTTAATTTTAAAATAATTTTCATGAAAAAAATAAAATATGAAAAAAAATATGATAAATGAATAAATTTAATAAAAAAGATGAAGAAACAATTCCTTTTTTTATAAGTTTCCTTTTTTTTTAATAAAATCCTTTTTTTTTTCGATTTTCTTAAATTCTTAATTTCTTTAAATTCAAAATTTAAATTTTTAAAAATCCAATCCATTAAAAAATTCCAATTTAAAAAATAAATCCACTAAATTTATATTTCATAAGTTAATCCTTTAATCTTATTCAAAAAAAATCTCAAAAAAAAATTTAAAAGCTCCAAATTTCCAAAAGTAAATTTATCTGGAATAAGATCTGGACCTAGAGCGTCTAGAATAAGATCTTGGGCTATGATATTTCTTTCTTCTATGTCTCCTATCTCGATTAGAATAAGGTGATCTTCTATAATAACCTCTATCTCTAAATAAAATATAATTAAATATATTTAAATACCTTGATGAATTTGAACTTCTTGATGATGGTCTTTCATATCTTTTTCTTCTTGGAGGATATCTTCTTCTAGGTTGATTTTTTCTTGATGGTTCTACTAATAATTGAGTATTTTCAAAGGGTTTTCCATTTAATTTTTTTATCGCTTCTTCTGCTTCTTCTACTGTTTCATATTCCTATATTTTTTATTAAGATTAATATTTTTTTTATTTTACTATGTAACCTCTGCCTTCTTGGATGTTAAAATATTTTATTTTCCCACAATCTTCAAATAAATTTTTTACTTCATCTTGCTTTAATGTTGAGGGAACATTTTCTACATAAAGACGAGACATTTTTTTATATGTTTTTTTTATATTTTTTATGTATTTATGAGAGATTTGGTTAATTTAATTTTTTTTATATAAATTAATAATTATTTTATTTTTTGGTTTTTAATTATTTTGAAGGAAATTTTAAATTAAAAATATTTGACATTCTTTTTATTATTTTATTTCTTTCTAATTCTTTTGTTTATTAAAAGGTAAAGTACATATATTTAAAACTCTTTTTTGATTTAGTTAGTTATCTTTTCTTCTTAACATTATATTGATTTTTATTAATTATTAGGATTAGGACTATTATAATAAACTTGTTTTTATTCTCATAAAAATTTTTAAATCTATGTAAAAAAGAACAAAAAACTTTCTATCTGGTGTTTTTGGATTTATAATTTTTTGAAGGATTAATTTATAATGCATAAGAGGAAACTAAATAAGGAAATTAAAACTGAATAATCATAAAGAAAAAAAAAAAATATTCAATTTAAAAAAAAAGGTAAAGGGATTATCAATTGGACTAAACAAAAGTAAATAAAGAATTTCCATTACAATAAGAAGTAAAAAGACCAAAGAATAAAATTAAAAGTGAATGGAATAATTATTAAGGAAATTTCAAGTCACCTAATGAAAGAAAAGTTATGAAATGATATAATAATCTCGTCAAAAAAATGTTCTAAATTAAATAAAGATGTTTCGTTACTCCATGAAGATTTTTAAGAAAAAATGAATCATAAAAAGCTATTACTGAACATTAACTTTTTATTTTATTGTGGAATATAATTTTTAATTTATATTTAAAATTCTTATTATTGTTTTAATTTTTTTTTATTAAATAATTTATAATCATTTTTTTTTGATTTAAATATTTTATTTTATAAATAAGATTCTATTTCTACTTTTAAATAATCATTTGGAATATCTTCTTTTTTTTTCTTTCTTAAAACTTCAGTTGGAAGACTTAAACCATATTTTTCATTTAAATACATCATATTATTATTAAATATATAATAAAACTCTTTTTCATTTTCAGTATTATTTATTTGTATATTTTTTATTTTATTATGAATTTTATCTTTAATTAACTCTAATTTTGTTCTAACACTTTTAATTTTATCATTAAAATACCTATTAATAATATTTACAATAACATCATCATATAATAAATAATTTTTTGTATAATGTTCTTTTTTTATCACAAAATTATATATTACTTTACTAATTGCAATTCTTGTTCCATTTATTTTGTCATAAGATAAAATTAATAAAATATCTTTTAAAATATTATAATATATTTTTTGATTCTTTGTTAAAAACTCAAATAATTTTACAAATTCAATTCTCATATTATATGAAATTGAATAAGCAAAGCATTCAACAATTTTTTTTATGATTGGAGAATTTTTTTCTTCATTAAGTTCAAATAAATATATTAATATATCAGCACAATATCTTGAAGCTTTTTTCCTAACTTTAAAAAAATCATCTAAACAAAAATTAATCAAAAAAGGAGTTATTTTATTTTCAATCACATCATCATTAAAAATTTTATAAAAAGTTTGAATAACTTTACATTCTTCAATTTTTTTTCTCCAATCATTTCTTGAAAAGTAAATTGCTTGAAAGTCAATATCATTAATATTATTTAAATCTTTATTTCCAAAATATTCTTTATATTCATTAAAAAAAGGTTTTCTTTCTTCAAGATTTAAATATTGTAAAACATTAATTAAATTATCTTTAGCTTTAAATCTAACACTTGCAGTTCCTGCTTCTAAAAATTCATGATAAACTGGAATTAAATCATTTTTTGTAATATCTTCACCTAAAATATTAATAAATTCATGAAAAGAAGAAACTAAACTATGTAAAACTTTAGGATTATCTTCTTTTGATAAATTTATATAACACCTTTTTAAAGTACTCCAAGATTCTTTTCCATATCTATATAATATTGAAGGAAAATTTATTGCTGCTGAAATAATAATTTCAACATTATTTTGAATATTATTATTTCCTTGTCTATTAAAATAATATTGATCTATAATTGATGTAAAGCATTGTAAATATGAATTATCAACTTCCTCTTTATCTAATAATGAAATAAATTTTCCTAAAATATTAAATGAAGCATAATGAATTTCTTTAGTATTATCATATATTAAATTTTTAAATAATTCAATATAAAATGTATTTTTTATATTTTTATTATATAATCCTCTTTCTTGATATATTTCCATTATATTACATAAAATATTTATAGCACTTAATCTTATTGGATCTGAGCAATTTGTTATAAAATAACTTAGAATTGGATTTATCTTTGTATCTATACATTGGAAACTTATATTTTTACATACTTTTGGTAAAATTTTACATACTCCAATTTTTACAATATCATGTTTATTTTGACTTAACATCTTAATTTGAGGTACTATAAATGTTTCATTATAAATACCAAATTTTTCTGATAAATCTCCCATTGTTTTCATTATTAAAATTAAATTATCTAAATCATATTTTTTTTCACTATCAAAATTAGTAATTGATATAATTTTAGTTAAAACAAATTTAATTAAATCATCTTGCTTTAAATTTCTAGCAATTTGATTATAATTTTCATATAAAATTTTTCCCATTTCAATGGTTTCAAATGAATTTTTATTAAAAAATTCATTTATTAAATTTAAACAATTATTAACAATACATTTATAACCATCTTCACCTTTACTAGCCAAAAAATGTATAACTTCTATATGAACTTTTAAAAAATTTAATCTAATTTTATAAGATTCCTCAATAAGCATAGAAAAAGAAGGTAATAAATAATTTGAAATATGTTCCATATCTAAAAGATCTAAATATGAAGAAATATTGGAAATAAAAGCTAATTTATATTCATCACTATTATTTTTATTTGAAAATTGCTGAATTCTTGATAAAATTATTTGTTTAATTTCTTGAGGAGGAGAAAGTGAAAGAGAAGAATTTAAATATTTATCATTTTCTATTGAACCTAATGTTCCAAAAGCATATTCTTGAGTTAATAAAAAAGGAGTTGGTGAGATTGCATAAAAATTACCATTTATTCTTATTGGAAATATTGTTATATTCATTGGCTCAAAGTATTCATATATTATATCATGATGATAAAATGATATTGATTCTGTATAAAATTCATTTTCATTTTGTATAATTTTGTTTTGGTTATTTTGATTTAAAGTATTTGATTTTTGAGAATTTTCCATATTTCTTTTTTCAAAATATAAATTATTTGTTTAAAATTAAATAAAATATTATTATTAATTAACAAATTCTTTTATTCCAAAATCCTAGTTTAAGTTAAAAATATTAATAAAAATAATTTTTTTTATTGTAAAAAAGAAATTAGATTTTCACTTCATAAATTAAAAGATATTTTCTCAAGTGTTGAATAATTGAATTATTATTTTAAATTAAAGAATTAAAAGAGAGTAAATACCAGAAATACACTTTAATATTGAATTTCCTTTTGGAATAAAAATCATT
>JAEEGK010014031.1_pt1 | contig 17956 bp, 15 predicted proteins | sample 8958771 | NCBI WGS metagenome assembly JAEEGK01 (sample SAMN16246547, study PRJNA631951) | gut metagenome | biome: gut microbiome; feature: rumen; material: SC-attached | host: Bos | place: Iran: Karaj | collected 2018-10
TGGACTGCTGGGGCGGCAGCGTGATCGTTCCCCCGGAGCGGCTCAGCCCGAAGCAGCCCGTGGCGCCCGTGGACCTGGCAGACGGCATCTCCTGCCCGCTGCTGGGCATTTTCGGCAACGAGGACAAGTTCCCGACGCCGGAGGAAGTGAACGCCCTGGAGGCCGTGCTGAAAGAGAAGGGCAAGGACTATGAATTCCACCGCTATGACGGCGCGGGCCACGGATTCTGGTATTATGACCGGCCCATGTACCGCCAGGAGCAGGCCATGGACTCCTGGAACAAGGTGCTGGACTTCTTTGACAAGCATCTGAAGGGGACCTGACATGCGGTCGGAAGGGCCGGAGATGCCCCTGGCCGTCATGGCCAAGCCCGTGGGCTCCCGCTGCAACATGCGCTGCGCCTACTGCTACTATCTGGATAAGGGGAAATACTCCGAGAACAAAAAGCAGACCCGCATGAGCTTCGACCTGCTGGAAAAGCTGATCCGCCAGACCGTCGCCGCCTCTCCCGGGCCCGTCGTGTCCTTCACCTGGCACGGCGGCGAACCCACCCTGGCCGGGCTGGATTTCTACAAAAAGGCGCTGGAGCTGGAAAAGAAATACCTGCCCAAGGGCTGGGAGGCCTGGAACAACCTCCAGACCAACGGCCTGCTCCTGAACGAGGGCTGGTGCCGCTTCCTGAAGGAGAACCGCTTCGACGTGGGCCTGAGCATCGACGGGAGCATGGAAGTCCATGATTTGAACCGGCGTCTCCCCAATGGGGCGGGGACCTTCGAGCGGGTAAGCGCCTCCATCCGGCGGCTGCGGGAGACCGGCGTGGAGCCGGACCTGCTGTGCACGGTCAACGAGGTCTCCCAGGGTAAGCCCCTGGAAGTCTACCGCGCCCTGCGGGATACGGGGGCCATTTGGGTGCAGTTCATCCCGGTGGTCATCCGCGACGCCCGGGGCGGCGCCGCGCCCGGCTCCGTGACCCCGGAGGGCTACGGGCGTTTCCTCACGGCGGTGTTCGACGAATGGGTGAGGCACGATCTGGGGGTCCTGGATGTGCAGCTCTTTGCCGAAATGGCCCGGATCATGGCGGGCGGCCAGGCCAGCCTTTGCTGGATGAGCCCCACCTGCGGCCATGTGCTCATCGCGGAAGAGGACGGGGCGGTGTATTCCTGCGACCACTTCGTCGATCCGGAGCACCGGCTGGGGACTCTGCACGAGGGCAGCCTGGCCCGGATGGCCGGGGGAGAATTCCAGCGCGCCTTCGGGCTTGGGAAACGGGAAAAGCTGACCGACGAGTGTCGGGCGTGCCCCTATCTCCGCTTCTGCAACGGGGGCTGCCCCAAGGACCGCTTCGGCCTCAGCGCGGAGGGGCAGCCGGGGCAGTATTGGCTGTGCCCGGGGCTCAAGGCGTTTTTCGCCCATGCCCAGCCGGTCCTGGAACGGGTGATGGCCATGAGCGCCCAGGGCAAAACGAGCCCGGAGATCATGGCGGCACTGTGAAGCCGGGCGGCAGCATAAGAAACGTCCTGAGAAATCGAGAGATTTCTCAGGACGTTTGATCCTATTGTGGTTTATTTGCCGCCCAGGAAGCCGGCAAGCAGAGAGTTGACGTCCACGTTGCCGAACATGCTCCCCACCATGCTGCCGAGGGGGTTGGCTCCTGCGCTCTGCTGCGGCTGCTGGGACGCTTGCTGCTGCGGCTGCTGACCGCCGCCCAGAAGACTGCCCAGCAAACCACCCAGGCCGGAGGCCTGAGGCGCGCTCTGCTGCGCTGCGCTGGGCTGCTGCCCGCCGCCCAGGAGGCCGGCGAGGAGACCGATGCCGGAGGGAGCCGCCTGCTGGCCGCCGCCGAGGGGCTGCACATTCTGGGCCTGGGGCTGGGCCTGGGCTGCCTGGGTGAACTGCTGGCCCAGCAGGCTCATCAGCAGGGGAGCCGCAGCGCCCAGGATCTTGCCGGTGGCCGCGTTGCTGAGCCCGGCCTTGGTCGCCGCAGCCCTGGTGGTGGCGGCCTTGTCCCCGCCCAGGAGGTGGCCGACGATCTTATCCCCGTCTTTGATGTCCACATTGGAGAGGAAGGCGGAAATATCGCTGGTGTCGTCCTTCGCATGGGAATCCAGCGCGCCTGCAAAGCCCGCCACGGTTTCCTGGTTGTTGGCCTGCCCCTGGACGCCGCTGAGCATGGCGGGCAGCGCGGAAAGCAGCACGGATTTGACCTCGTCTGTGCTGGTGCCGGTCTTCTTGCTCATCTGTGCGATGCTGTCCGAGCTGAGCATCGTCTTCATCAGAGAAGTTAAATCCATTTTGGAACATCTCCTTCATATTGATGTATTCATTATAGGATCCGGAGGGAAGAAAGTCAATTCAAGTCGGCTGCGAAAAGCTCCCGGCAGCTGAAAACAGCCGCCGGATCCTCTAGCCTCTTGACTCCCGGGGCTGAAGTAAACTAGAATAAAGAAAAAGCAGCGCAGCCGGAAACGATCACTTTTCCGGAAATACAAAGGAGGCATATATGGGCAAGGTCAATCGGAAATTCTACGGGCTGAGTCAGTATAAGGGTCCCTTCTGCTATGAGCTGGCAGGAAAACGCTTCCGCCTCGTCATGGATAACGGAGCGGATTATGCGCTCAGCTTTTCGGATGAAAAAAGCCTGCAATGGTCGGAGGGCGGAAAGCCGCCCAGGACGGACGAATACCGCTGTCTGAAGGGGGACGACACCACTTATCTGGTGAACGTTTGTCTTCCGGAGGAGGATGGCCGGGTCTCCTATAACTGGATCCTGGACACGGAGCAGCGGCTGGTCACGGTGGATATCATGGAGCGGCGCTATGATAAGGACTTGGAACGCCTCGTCCGCAATACGCCCTCTTTCGGGGCCATCGACGTGCCCGGCCTCCCGCTTCCGGCCTTCCGGCATCATTTCAGCGCCCGCATGGTGGGCGGCCATATCTTCTGGCACTATAATCCCGGCCATGTCCTCCAGCATATCTACCACACGCCGAAGGCGATCCGCGCCAGCACCGGCGACGGCCTGACGCCGGTGGAGACGCAGCGCAACCGGATGAAATACCTCCTGGAAAGCCCGAATCCCGAAGACCGGGCGGAAGCCGAAAAATCCATTGAAGCCTTCCGGCAGCGGGAGACCTATTATCCCATCTTCGAAGAACCCTGCTTCCATGTGTGGATCAAGGAGAATCTGAACCTGTTCTGTTTCGCGGAGGAGATCATGTGCCGCCGTTCGCCGGATCACGATCAGGGCGGCGGCGGGATCCTGCTGCTCCAGGACATCGAGCGCCTCCTGGAAGTCGGCGTCTGCTTCAACGTCCGTGAGAACTATATGGTCTCGGCCTATGGCGACAGCAACGAAAAGGGGGACCCCTTCGACACGCTGCCGACCCCCTATGAAGAGGAATGGAAGATCCTGACCAGCATGCCCAGCATCTATTGGGACATCCCGGAGGAATAAGGGCAGCCCCCGACGGAACCGTTCACCGGAGCGGCGGGAGGAGCCGCCGAAGAAGAAAGGAGAAAGAACATGCCTTATATGCGCGTGAGCCTGTCCAAAAAGCTGACGGAGGAGCAGCGGCAGAGCCTGTATGAAAAGCTGGGGGAAGCCCTGCGGCACATCCCCGGCAAGGAGCCCTTCATGCTGATGGCGGAGATCGAGGACGGACGGCAGTTTTATGCCTTCGGGACAAAGCAGGAAAATTTCGCTTTTGTGGACGCCCGCTATTTCAGCCGCGTGGAGTACCATGCGAAGAAGGATTTCGCGGTGGCCGTGATGAAGGCCATCGAGGAGGTGGCGGGCACAAAGAGCACGAATATCTCCATGAATATCTTTGAGCTTTCCACCTGGGCCGGCTTCGGGGACCTGAACGACGAGTTCTACAAGGATCCCGGCGCCGACTGAGAGAAAATGAGGATGAAAGCGGTCAGCAAAGGAGAAGCCTATGGATAAAGCGGAAGCATCCCGGGAAAAAACCATCGTAAAGACCAGCATCATCGGCATCATCGCCAATGTGTTTCTCGCCGGATTCAAAGCCGTGATCGGTCTGATGACCCATTCCATCGCCATCGTTCTGGACGCGGTCAACAATATTTCCGACGCGGGAAGCTCGCTCATAACCATCGTCGGCACGAAGCTGGCGGGCAAGGAACCGGATAAAAAGCATCCCTTTGGCTACGGGCGCATCGAATACCTGAGCGCCATGATCATTTCCGTGATCGTGCTGTATGCCGGCGTCACCTCCCTGGTGGAATCCGTCAAGCAGATCATTCACCCGGAAACGCCGGAGTATAACACGGTCTCCCTGATCATCGTGGCCGTCGCGGTCGTGGTGAAGATCCTGCTGGGGCGCTATGTGAAGGGCGTCGGCGTCAAGGTAAATTCGGATTCCCTCATAAACTCCGGCCAGGACGCCACCCTGGACTCCGTCATTTCGGCGTCCACCCTGGTCGCGGCGGGCATTTTCCTGCTTTTCCATATCTCTTTGGAAGCCTGGCTCGGCGCGATCATCTCCCTGGTGATCATCAAATCCGGCATCGAAATGCTGCGGGACACCATCTCCCAGATCCTTGGGGAGCGCAATGACGTTGAGCTGGCCTCGGGGATCAAGAAAACGGTCATGAGTTTTCCGGATGTGCAGGGGGCTTACGACCTGGTGTTGAACAATTACGGTCCCGATTCCTGGAACGGCTCCGTCCACATCGAGGTCCCGGATACCTATTCGGCGGCGCAGCTGGACCAGCTGCTGCGCGAGATCATGACGAAGGTATACCAGGAGCATCATGTCATCCTCACAGCGATCGGCGTGTACTCCGTGAATACGAAGGATGAGGAGATCATCCGGGCAAAGAAGCAGGTGGAGGAGATCGCCTTTTCCCATGAATTTGTCCGGCAGCTCCACGGTTTTTACCTGATAAAGGAACCGAAGACCCTGCGTTTCGATGTCGTGATCAGCTTCGACGCCCGGGACCGGAGAGCCGTGTTCGAGGAAGTGCTCGCCGACATCCGGAAAGCGTTCCCGGACTATGCCCTTCAGGCTGCGATGGACACGGATTTTTCGGAAGAATGACAAAAAGGGCGTGTTGCAAAATGCCCCTCCCTCGTCATTGCGAAGCCCCGAAGGGGCTGTGGCAATCCGTTTCCCCTCGGATAGAGGACGGATTCCCACGCCAGCGTGCGCGCTGGCTCGGAATGACGGGCGGTAATTACATTTTGCAACACGCCCCTCGCAAAAAACAGGCGGAAAGGAAGCGCTCACTCCGCTTTCTGGCGGTTTTTCTTGGCTTCTTTCAGCAGGATGTTCGCTTCCGCGGTGAGCTTGTCCGGATAGTAGATGATGTTCACCGGCAGCTGCCGGTTCAGGGAGAGGTAGCCGTAGATGGGGTTCGTGACGGGGCTGTCCCAATCGCTGAAGAACATGACGCCCTTGCCGCTGGAGGTATCGAAAAGGGCGGCGGAGGCCTGGTTGGTGCTGCGGAAGCGGGGACGGAAGCCGAACTCCGCGCAGCATTCCCGGATGACGCCGCTGAACCGCTTGCTGAGCTTGCTCACATCGTCGTCATACACCAGGAAGGGCAGCTCCTTCAGCTCCGTCGGGGAGGTGACGCCGGGGAACTGCTCCGGGGAATAGAGCATGCCGCAGCCGGTGGCGGCTACGGGGCAGGAGCTGGGGCCGAGGGGGGAGGCGGCATAGAACTCGTGGGTGATGATGATGTCGAAGGTCCCGCTGCTGAGACGGCTCAGCAGCTCCGACAGGCGGTAGGACTCCACGGTGTACTGCACCTCCGGATGGTCCGCCAGGAGGGAGCGCAGCAGCTCCGTGGGATAATGGGGATTCCAGGTCTCGGGGCAGCCGATCTTCAGAACCCGCCCCGCATTGGAGTTCAGCCGATGGATCTCCTCCAGCGTCCGCTGAAATTCCCGCTCGGACTGTTCCAGGAAATCATTGAGGAGCCAGCCCGCCTCCGTCACCGTCAGGCTGCTGCCGGAGCGCTCGAAGAGGCGGCAGCCCAGTTCCTCCTCCAGCTTGGAGATATTCTTGCTGATGGCGGGCTGGGAAGTATAGAGCAGATTGGAGGCCTTGGTGAAGCTGAGGGTGCGCAGGACGGCGGAAAAACAATTGAGCTGCGTTCTGGTCATGACGGGTATCTCCCATTTATATAATCATTCTGTTATATATAAATTACTATAATTCAATTGGATTTTCAAGGGCAAATATGATTGAATTGTTATGGGAAAATCACTTTTTTCTCTTGCGTATTGATGAAAAAACCATGAAAATAGGAGGATTTTTGCAGCATGATCCGTAAAGCGACTGTGGAAGGCGGCGTCGTCCGGGGCATCCCCGCGGCGGACCCGCGGATCACTTCCTTCAAGGGCATCCCCTTCGCCGCCCCTCCCGTGGGCCCCAACCGCTGGCGGGCTCCCCAGCCCGTTATCCCCTGGGAAGGGGAACTGGCCTGCCTCACCTTCAAGCCCATCTCCATGCAGCATATCCCCGGCCTGGACAAGGACAACATCTATTCCCGGGAATGGAACGTGGACCCGGAGATCCCCATGGACGAGGACTGCCTCTACCTGAACGTGTGGACCCCCGCCAAGACCCCGGATGAAAAGCTGCCCGTCTTCGTATGGTACTTCGGCGGCGGCCTGCGGGAGGGCAACCCCGCCGAGATGGAATTCGACGGGGAGCGCATCGCCCGCCGGGGCATCGTGGTGGTCACGGTGAACTACCGGCTGAACGTCTTCGGCTTCCTGGCCCATCCCCAGCTCACGAAGGAGCAGCCCGACGCGCCCTCCAACTTCGGCCACCTGGACCAGCAGGCGGGCACCCGCTGGGTCAAGCGCAACATCGCGGCCTTCGGCGGCGACCCGGACAACATCACCATCGGCGGCCAGTCCGCCGGGGGCGGCAGCGTCTGCGCCCAGCTCACGAGCCCCCAGAACGAGGGCCTGTTCCGGCGGGCCATCATCCAGAGCGGCATCATGGCCGGGGTCTACAACACCTTCTTCCCCGGCGCGAAGCGCACTTTTGCCGACGCGGAGGAGCAGGGCGTCAAGTTCTTCGACTTCCTGGGGGTCAAGACCCTGGAGGAAGCACGGGCCATCGACGCTGTGACCCTGCGGGACAAGTGCGAGGAATTCAAGGGCTGGTTCGGCACCACCTCCGACGGCGTGTTCCAGACCGGGGAGGCCACGGACAACATGATGCGGGGCAAGCGTTACCCCGTTCCCCTGATGATCACCCGCACCATGGACGAATTCGCCAGCGGCCTCATGGCCAACACCAAGGAGGAATTTGAGGAGAAGGCCAAGGCCATCTTCGGGGACCAGGCGGGGACCTTCCTGCGCATCTGCACCGGCGAGGTGGGGGAAAAGGTGAAGCGCAGCTTCGTAAACGGCCTGGAGATCGCGGTGAACGCCCTGGTGCGCCAGCAGAAGGAGCTGGGCCCCGATACCCCCGTCTACTACGCCGTCTTCGACGCGGAGATCCCCGGCTGGGACAACCCCGGCACCTTCCACAGCGTAGACCTCTGGTTCTATTTCGAGACCCTGGCCAAGTGCTGGCGGCCCTTCGTGGGCAAGCACTATGACCTGAGCCGCAAAATGTGCAACTACTGGGCCAACTTCATCCGCTGCGGAGACCCCAACGGCTCTGACGCCGACGGCACCCCCATGCCCCGCTGGGAGCCTCTGAAGGCCGACGCCCCCTATGCCATGATCTGGGGCGACACGGTGGAGATCAGCAAGGAGAAGCCCGAGGAGCTGGTGGAGCTGTGCATCGAGACCTACCGCAAAGGCCTGAAGGCCAAGGAGGGCTGAGATGCCGAAAAAGGCCAAACTCACCATCCACCCCGCCTTCCGCATCGGGGCCATCTCTAAGCGGCTCTACGGCGCGTTCCTGGAGCCCATCGGCAACATGGTCAACGGCACCATGTATAACCCCAAGCACCCCACGGCGGACGACAAGGGCTTCCGGGGCGACTTCATCCGGGCCCTGCGGGAAACGCCCCTGCCTGCGGTGCGCCTCCCCGGCGGCAACTTTGTCTCCGGCTGGGACTGGAAGGATTCCATCGGCCCCCTGTCTGAGCGCAAGACCCACCTGGACCTGGCCTGGCACCAGTACATCCCCAACGACGTGGGCCACGACGAATACCTGACCTGGGCCGAGCGGGCGGGGGTGGAACCCCTCTACACCATCAACCTGGGCACGGGGAACCTGAACGACGCGGTCTACATCACGGAATACACCAACCACGAGGGCGGGACCTGGTGGTCCGACCTGCGGCGGAAATACGGCCATGAGAAGCCCTACGGGGTGAAGCTCTGGTACCTGGGCAACGAGATGGACGGCCCCTGGCAGGTGGCCTCCTGGGAGCGGGACCCCCGGGGCTACGGCATCCTGGCAAACGAGACCAGCAAGGCCATGAAATGGGTGGACGGCTCCATCGAGACCGCCGTGTGCGTCTCCTCCTCCCCCTTCCTGGCCCACTATCCCCAGTGGGACCTGGAGGTGCTGCAGGAATGTTATGAGTCCGTGGACTATGTTTCCCTCCACCACTACCACTCCGCCCCGCCGGACGACTGGGCGGCCCTGCTGGGAGGCAGCGTCTACTTCGAGGACTATATCAACACGGAGATCGCCCTCTGCGACTTCATGCAGACGAAATGCCGCAGCACCAAACAAATGATGCTCTCCTTCGACGAATACGGGGTCATGCCCCGGCCCCACGGCACCGTGGAGCCGGGCTACGGCATCCACAACCTCTACCGGGCCCATTACCAGTTCCGGCCCGAGCAGCGCTATGTCCGCCACGACCCGGACAAGATGTCCCCCTTCGGCCCCGGCATGGGCATGGGGGACATGGTGAACGCTCTATCCAACACCGGCGTGCTGCTGGCCTTCCTGCGCCATGCGGACCGGGTGAAGGTGGGCTGCATGACCGGCGGTCTGGGGGCGGTGGTGGCCTCCGACCACGACCATGTGTGGCACAGCGCCTCCTACTACCCCTTCACCCAGCTGATGGAGTGGGGCAAGGGGACCAGCATGCAAGTCCGCGTGGACTGCGACACCTTCGACATCCCCGGTTATGTGGTGGACTCTAATTCCACCTATGCCCGGCGGGAGGGCCTCCCCTTCATCGACGCAGTGGCGGCCCTCAGCGAGGATGAGAGCGAGCTGAACATCTTCGTCATCAACCGGGGCTGGGAAACCTCCAACGACCTGGAGCTGGACGTGTCCGGCTTCGAGGGCTGGCAGCTGACGGAGCACCTGGAGATGTTCTCCAAGGACCTGAAGGCCGCCAACACCTTCGAGAATCCCGACGCGGTGAAGCCGGTTCCCAACGCCGCCACCAGGCTGGAAGCGGGCAGGGTGCAGGCCACCCTGCAGCCCCTGAGCTGGAACGTGATAAGGCTTAAAAAGGCGTAACCCCCACAGAAAAAGCTCCCTGCGGCGAATGAACTGCCGCAGGGAGCTTTTGTTCTCTTGCTCTATTCTTCTCCGTGCCAGACTGCCCCGGCGGGGATGCGCTCCGCCTTGCCGAAGGTGGGCTGGAACCAGACGTCCAGGGACGAGGGATTGCGGATCATGGTCCCGTCGGCCGAGTATTCCAGGGCTCGGAAGGCTTTGACATATTTCAAAATCTCACCGTTGGTGCAGATCCAGAGCTTTTCCCTGTGCCGGTCGATATATTCGCAGAGTTCCTCGATCACATTCCAGTTGTCCGCCCCGTCGAACTCATAGGCGTGGCCCCAGACATAGAACAGGGAAGCGCCCATGGTCATGCCCTCGCAGAACTGCCTGGCCAGCTCCATGAGCTTTTCATCGGCGTGGTGGCAGGTGGGGTCCCAGCGGAGGAAATCCCGGGGCAGGCTGAAGGAATGGGTGGAGACCGTCGTGCGCGCCCCCTCGTAGCCCGCCATGCGCAGGGCTTCCACCACCTCGTCGCTAAGAGTGCCGAAGGGATAGGCAAACATGCGCATGGGCTCCCCCGCGTGCTTTTCCAGCTGCCGCTTATCCTCGATGATCTCATAGACCATGCGGGATCTTCCCATGGTGTCCAGGGCGCTGTGATAAAGGGCGTGGCCCCCCAGCTCATGGCCCGCATAGGTCTCGTCCCAATCCTTCTCCTCCATCCGCACCACGGTCTCGCTGAACCTGTGGCCGCACAGACCGGCATTGAGGTTGAAGGTGCACTTGAGGCCATGGCTGCGGAAAAGCTCCGCCAGCCGCCGGTCCTGGGTGACCCCGTCGTCATAGCTGAGAGTAAAGGCCTTGCTCAGGCCGCCGGGGAAAAGCATGGTGTCGAATCGCATGGACATGATGTTTTCTCCTTTCCGAAGGCCGGCGCTTTACCAGGTGTCGATGCTCTCGAACACTTCGCCTGTGGGGACCAGCAGGGTATACGTATAGGAATCCCCGTCCTCCCTGCCGTAGTAGAGGGTCATGAGCAGGGTCTCCGTCTCATAATAGACCGAGCCGGGCTCGATGTCCGCAGGGATGGGCAGCAGGGCCACCGTCCCGTCGCCGCCGATGAAGTAGGCCTCCGTGTCCCCCGCGTAGGTCAGGCCCATGATGAAGATGTAATAGGGGGTATCCGAGCCCTCCAGCCAGCAATAGGAGTCGGCCTCCTGCACCCCGTCGCCGTAGCGCTCCAGCACGTTGGCGAGGGCGGTGTCAAAGTCGGCGGCGGAGAGGGCCTCGTCCGCCTCCAGGGTCAGGACGTTCACAGGGGCCGGCTCCCAGTCGCTGACGAAGGTATCCGGGTCCGCCACATAGGTCACCTTGCCGTCCACGACGTCGCAATACTCGTTGGAGCGGAAGCGCCAGTCCCCCGGCGTCTGCTCCAGCACCACCCGGAATTCACCGTCGTACCAGGCGGTCGTGCCGGCGACAGAGCAGGGATAGAACAGGGTCACAAAGTCTCCCTGCTGCCAGCCCCAGTCGAAGATGGGATCCCCCATGCGGTTGGTGTCCCCGTGGAAGTGGTAATAGCAGTCCGTTTCCTCCACATAATTCATGCGGTAGAGCCCGTAGCCGCTCATCTCCTCCAGACCGAGGCCCAGGTAATCCTTCAAAATCTCGTCCATTTTCTCCGTCGGGAGCTTATCGGCATCCGTCAAGGTGCTCCATTCGCCGTATTTCATCATGTAGGCCCGGATATCCGTCAGGTCGGCAGCCTCACCGCCGCCGTCCGAGGTCCTGATCCCGTTGTAGAAGGTCTCCGCCAGGTTCACGTCCTGGGGCACGGCGTAGGTGGAATAGAGGAACTGGCAGCGCATGAAATCCATGCTGAACCAGGCTCCCCATTCCGCCAGCTCCCGGTTGGTGAGCCACTGGGCCCCTTCCGGCAGCTCCAGCCAGGCCGGGACCTCATATTCCGCCTGGGAAGGCCCCGCCGTGGGCTTCTGACCGTGGGCCTCTGCCAGGTCCATGTACCACGCCTCCATGATATCGTGGAGGACGACCGTATCGTCGTCATAGACAGCCTTGTAAAGGAGTTCAAAGGTCTCGCCGTCTCCCAGGTCCACCACGCGGCGGACAGTGTTTCCGCCTTCGCCGGTGAAGAAGTCGATACGGTCTCCGCCTTCAAACTTCAGCACGACATACTCGCCGTCGGGGGCTTCTTCACCATCGAGGTATTCAAAAGCGACGTCCTTCAGGGCCAGCTCCACATAGGAGGCGGCGTCCACGCCGTCCATCGGCTCCAGAGGGCCGTAAGCCGTGGTGCTGAGGGTGTATGCGGCGTCCTCGGCGTAGGCGGCGCGGTAGAGCCAGATCTCGACATCGCTGTTTCCGAAATATTCGGCATTCAGGCCGTTATCGTTGAGAAAGCTGTCCTTAACGGTGCTTGCCCACTCGTTGAGCGCGGCCCAAACATCCGAATCGGCCATCATCTCCTCGGCGGTGGCCCGTTCAAAGCGCACGTCCGTGGGCGTGCAGAAGAGGAAGTGATCCCCCGCCTCGTCCCTGGCGAAGATCTCTCTGCCGGACATGTCCTCGGTCAGCATCTGCTTCGCCTCAGCGTCGCTGATCTTCTGAATGGCAAACAGCCAACCGGCGCCATCTCCGTCATAGCCCTGCGCTTTGGCCGCATCGATGGACGCCTGCTCCGCGACGGCGAAAAGCGTGCCCTCCGGCATGTCCTCCAAAAGCTCCGTGTTGAGCCTGGAGGCATAGTTCACGGGGATCGTCAGGGTATAGCCGCCGTTTTCCAGCGTCGTGGCCAGCGTGTCGTCCAGGCGCTTGATCCACACCGGCAGCTCATTGACGCCGATGCCGTCCTTGGGCGCCAGAAGCTCGGCGCCGTCGTCCCCCGCCGCGCCGGTCAGGATGCCGTTCATCACCACCCAATGCATGGCCTCGTCCGCCCATGCGGAAACCTCGGAGGCGTCGGGATAGTTCAGCAGGAACATCCAAAGCCCCTGGAAGCCCTGGCCTGCGGCCTGGGCGAAGCGGTAGAGCATCGCAGCCGCCTGCTCGCGGGTCACAGGATCATTCGGCCCAAAGCGGCCGTCGCCGTAGCCCTTGGCGATGCCCAGGCCTGCAGCCCAGGCCACGGCTTCCGCCTCGCCGCTGTCGGCGGGGACGTCGGTGAAAACGAGGTTCGTTTCTTCCGCCGGGAAATCCGCGCCGTATTCCGAGTAGAGCCATTTGACGACGTCGCCGCGGGTCGCCATGCCGTCGTCCGGTGCGGTTTCGGCCGCAAGCGCGGGTACTGCCAGGAGCAGCGCAAGGATCAGTATCAGTGCGAGTGTCCGTCTTTTCATAGTCTGTTCTCCTTCAAAATTACTAAAATGTATACGGAAATCACGATTACAGCGTTCCTTTCGCGGGCGCTATACCGTCAGGGCCTGGACGACTTCCTCTTCCTTCGGCTTTTCCTGCGGCGCTTCCCCGGCCCTTCGCTTTTCCAGCTCCCGCCGAGCCGTGTTGGCCTGGAGATCCTCCAGCTCAGCCTCGTTCGCCGGCCTCCGGGAGGAAAGGAATTCCCCGGTGATCTTTTTCAGTCCCTTTGCGTAGTTGATATGCGCTTTCTCATAGTCGTTCTTGGGAACGATGCTGTCCACATCCTCCGCCCCGCGCTGCTCCGTCTTATAGTTCAGGTATTCGCTCGTGGTCTCATCCACCTTCACGAAGGCCTCGATTACTTTGCCGAGGGTCTCCGGATCCTCCGAAACCAGCTTGCTGAGATCCGGGAGCTTGCCCTCCTCCTGCCCCGGCAGCTTGCCGGTGAGCTTTTTATAGAGCGCGTTGGCCTCTTTGGCGCCAGCTACCATGGCGTCGTACTTGGGAGAGCTGCCCCGGAATCTCGTCCTCAGATCGTCTACCTTGAAGCCGGTCTCCTCGTTCTCCACCTTCCGGGAGACTTGGGCCAGGGAGTCCGTCAGCCCGCCCAGGGTATGCTTCCGGCTGGTGGAGGAGACCTCCTTCAGATCGGGCTTCGGCTGCTCCGGCAGGGGCGTGAAAGGCGTGTCCTCCCGGTATAATTTGGCGGTTTCATTAAAGCATAGGTCGATCTGCGTAAAGAGATTTGAGGCGTTGGGGTTTTTCGGCTTCAGATTCTCCGGCTTGTATTTCCCTAACTGCTGGTCCGTCATCACCGTAAGCTCTCCGTACTTGATGTCCGCTTTCAACTGTGAGAGGCGGTAGGCGGCAGCGTTCAGCTCCTCTTCCGACAAGCCCCGCCCTCGGAGGGTGAACTTCAGCATTTCCGGCGTCAGGCTCTCCAGTTTTTTCGCCATGCTCTGGGAGACGACCCGAAGCTTTTTGGGGCTTTTCGAGCTCAGGCCGAAGGTGCTGTCGTTATCAAATAACTGGATGCCTCTGAGCTGCCCATCCTGGTCGATATCGTACGTCATGTTGCCCCGGTGACGGTCCTCGTTGTTGCAGAGATAATCCAGCACCTGGCAGTCCGCCAGCTGCCGGTTCAGTTTCCGGCGGTTTTCTTCCTTCTGGAAGGGATTGATGGCCACATGCTTGAAGAGCTCGGGCTTTTTGATCAGGTCCACGCCCTCTGCATAGTCCATAAAGGTGCCCTCGGTGACCTTGCCGTCCTCCCCGATGAAGCGCATATTGTCCGAGCGGCACACCATCTTTGAGCAGCCCAGGAGGCCCGCCACGGCGCTCAAGGCCGTGTTCCGATTGTCGATGCGCTGCCCCTCGCCGATCTCCAGACGCTCGGCGTTGATATCCAGGGCTATGTTGTCCTTAAAATTATACCATAGCAGCAGACACTTTTCCACTATTATCATTGATTTTTCGCGGTTATCTGTCGAAAATTGTGGGATGCAGATTGAACTGTTCTACATCCTTTGCTATAATTGAAAAAGAAATATCAGCGAGGTGGCAGTATATGAGAAAGCCAAACCGTACCCTTTGGGTGTTCAAATATCTTTGGGAGAATACAGACGACGAGCATCCTGCAACTATAGCTGAGATCATTGCCTTTCTTGAAACGCAGGGTATTACCGTTAAGGACTACCGTGCAATTCAGGCAGACATTGCAGACCTGACAACGATGGGTATTGACATCATCGAGGATAGGTCCCGGCATTATGAATACAGCATCGGAAATCGGCATTTTGAGGTACCGGAAGTGAAGCTTCTTGTGGATGCCGTTCAGTCTTCACGGTTTATCAGCCAAAAGAAGAGCAAGGCACTTATCAAGAAGCTTTCGGCCTTTGTCGGGCCCCAGGATGCAAGCATCATCAAGCGGCAACTCTATGTCGATCAGAGGTTCAAGGCAACGAATGAGGGCATCATGAGGATCGTGGATTCCATCCAGGATGCCATAGCGGAGAAGAAGAAAGTCACATTCCAGTATTTTGACTACTCGCCGATGAAGAAGAAGGTGGCAAGGCACGATGGAGCCTATTATATAGTTTCCCCGTATTCTATGATCTGGAGCGGAGATAACTATTATATGGTCGGCCACTCTGACGATAAGGGCGCTGTACAGAAGTTCCGGATTGACCGGATTGACCATCTTTCTATTGTGGATGCTCCTCGTGTAAAGCCTCCGAAAGACTATAATGTGGGCGACTTCTTCTCCCAAGAGTTCTCCATGATGAGCGGGAAAGAGACTGAGGTAGAATTGCTCGTCGAAAATGACCTGATGAATAACATCATCGACCACTTCGGCGAGGGAGTGAAGACAGAGATTGCGGATGAGGCGCATTTCAAAGCAAGGATTACAGTCGGTCTCAGCAACACCTTCTACGGGTGGCTGTTTGCCTCACGAGGAAAAATCAAGCTCCTACAGCCTAGAGAGGCAATTGATGATTTCTATTCTATCATAAATGCCTATCATTCATCTACATAAATCTCTTATGAGACCTGCGTTTTTATGCAGGTCTCAAAGATTCGACGACTTTTTCTTCAAACGAAGGGGCAAAAAGAATATTTTGCGAAGACAACGCTAATAGCGGTACATAATCCGATTAGCTTATTATAATACGTTCGCTTCGCCGATATACTCCTATCAGCAAGAAAAAACGCTGTTAGGAGTGATAATGTGGACTCGCGGCTTGTAGGCAAAAGAATCCAGATGATCCGGAAGGAGCGTGGTCTCACGCAGGAACAGCTCTCTCAGCTCGTGGATCTCTCGCCCAACTATCTCAGTAATATTGAGACCGGGCTGAAGACGCCGAAACTGGATACCTTCGTAGAGATTATCAACGCCCTTCAATGTGATGCTAATTCTCTTCTGGCTGATGTGGTGGACGCGACCACAGCCCAGGAGAGCGGGCAGTTATCCAAGGCTCTGGCCGAGCTGCCGGCAAGTGAGCAGCGAAGAATCCTGAAGGTCGTTGAAGTTCTCATCGCTGAATCAAAAAAGCAAACATGATTTTGGGGCGCGTTGCAAAATGCGAATTCCGCCCTGTCATTCCGAGCCAGCGGGCACGCTGGCTCGGAATCCGTCCTTTTTACGAGGAGAAACGGATTGCCACACCCGCTTCGCGGGTTCGCAATGACGGTGACGGGCATTTTGCAACGCGCCCTTCGTCTGTCAGATTTCGATGGTCTGTCCGGTGGAGAGATAGCCCAAGGCGGGGAGCCTGCTTTTCAGCCAGCGGTATTGCTCCAGGCCGGTGCAGTGGCAGGTAAAGAAACGCGTGTCCGCCTTCCCCAGGGCTTCCGCGCAGGGGGCCAGGCTGTCGTCCGCAGGCCGCTTCATCAGGTGGAACCCGCCCACCACCACGTCGGGGGCAAACCAATCCAGCAGGTTCAGGATCCCCTTGTGGGAGCAGCCGCTGATCAGCACCCGCTTCCCCGCTTCCTCGATCAGCAGGTACTGTTCATGGCGGAAGCCGTCGGGTACGACCTCCCCTCCCCGCCGCACCGTGAGCCCGGCACTGTCTATGGGATGCGCCGGCTCCCGCTCGTTGCAGGCATAGAGATGCAGGGCCGGGGAAAGCTCGGTCTCCTCCCCCGTAAACACCAGGCGGGGCTCTATTTTCAGTTTCGGGTCCAGCCCAATGTACTTCCCCTCGGCGTTATGGCATTCGTCGAAGGCATAGCGGCTGAGAAACACCGGGGCCCGGTCGTTGATTTCCAGGAAAACCGGCAGGCCTCCCCCGTGGTCATAGTGGCCGTGGGACAGCACGGCCAGCTCCGCGGAAGAGAGGTCCACCCCCAGCTTCTCCGCGTTTTCCGCAAAGAGGCCGGATTGCCCCATGTCGAAGAGGAGCCGGGTCTCCCCCGTCTCGATAAAGAGGCTCAGGTCGTGTTCGCTCCCCAGGTCCTCCCGGGAGGAGGTGTTTTCCGTCAGTGCCGTGATCTTCATGGTCTCAGCCGGGCACGCGCTTCGTGCAGAGATAAAACACCGTCAGCAGGCCAGGCCCGGTGTGGGCGCCGATGACGACTCCCAGACTGCTGATGCGGATCTCCCCATATTCCGGGTGGGCCCTGCGCACCTCGTCCCGCACCCATTCCGCGTCCGCCAGGCAGTCGGCATGGAGGATGAGCATCTCATGCCCCGTCACGTCCAGGCCTTTAAGATCGGAGAGCACCGCATCCCGGATGGCGTTCAGGGCCGCTTTCCGGCCCCGTGCCTTTTTCGCCACGTCCAGGGTGCCTCCGTCGGGCACGTAGAGTACCGGCTTGATATTCAGGATGGAGCCCACCAGCGCGGAGGCGTTGGAGACGCGGCCGCCCCGTTTGAGGTAATTCAAATCGTCCACGGTGAAACGGTGGGCGATGCGCAGTTTGTTCTCCTCTCCCCAGGTATAGACCTCGCTATAGCTTCTTCCGGCTTCCTTCAGGGCCACCATCTTCATCACCAGCAAGCCCAGGCCACCGGAGATGCATCGGGTGTCCATGACGCATAATTGCTGGTCCGGATATTCCCCGCGGATGGTTTCCGCCGCCCGGCGGGCATTCTCAAAGGAAACGGACATCTTCTCCGACATATCCAGAAAGATGATGTCCTTTCCTTCCTCCATCAGGGACTTGAAGAAATCATAATAAACGTATTCGTTGATCATGGAGGTCTTTAAATCGTCACCTGCGCGCATCCCCTTGTAGACCGCGGCGCGGGATTCCTCCCGGCAGTCGTCCTCCCGCGGCTCACCGTTGACGGTGTAGCTGTAGCTGATAAAGGGAATATGGTGTTCCTCCAGCCAGGGCCGGGGCAGGTCCGCGGTGGAGGAGGTGGCGATCAAATAGTCTCTCATATCGTTTCTCCTTGTGTGTGGTACATTATTTGCTAATGCAACGCATTATACCACTGCGGGCTGCCGTTGAAAAGAGGAAAAACTCAGAATTTGACTGAGCCGCGCAAAACAGGGGCCGGGAGCTCTCCGCTCCCGGCCCCAAGTATCCGTACTGCTTATCTCTGTTCGTTGATGTAGATGGTCATTTTGCTCTGGAGGAGGCGGCCCACATCCTCGGCGGACTTCTGGCCCGCGAAGAAGGCCTCGGATTCATTGGTGATCATCTGCATCAGTTCTTCGTCG
>JAEEGK010014039.1_pt1 | contig 17948 bp, 15 predicted proteins | sample 8958771 | NCBI WGS metagenome assembly JAEEGK01 (sample SAMN16246547, study PRJNA631951) | gut metagenome | biome: gut microbiome; feature: rumen; material: SC-attached | host: Bos | place: Iran: Karaj | collected 2018-10
AAATCCGGGCAGTATTGCTTCCGCCAAGTTGGCTTTATTAGGTAAAAGCCCCTCCCCAACCCTCCCGAGGGAGGGGTGAGGCATATCAACATCTATCGTATCCTATGCCGTACCGCCGGTTTTTATCTCAGTTTTATTGTTTATTCAAATAAGAGGCTGTCAACTATCACCGGTCAACTACCCTTATACAAAGCATCCGGCTCTGCCGTAGCCATTACCCTATACTCGCTTTCTGAATAGGGATGGTCCTGATACACCTGAACAATAGGGGCATCGAGGGCTTCCTCAATACTAACCAATGTATCAATCGTGAAGTTGTGCGTTCCACGCATCCACTTGCTAATCTCAGCCTCACTTTTACCCAAGCGCTGAGCCAGATCTTTCTGTTTAAGACCTTTTTCCTGCAGAATTTCATGTATTCTGTCCACAATACGGAAAGACAAAGCTACAGACTGGCGGATTTCCGGATTCACCCGCTTGCGTCTTTCCTCTAAAACACTACTCCTTTTCATACCTTGTAAAATTTATGTTTCCCATGATTTCTTTATCCACAAGCAGTATTGAACCATCCTTGATTCTTGATGAAATAAAGCGGCTTGTATCTATCAGTAGCTTTACATATGGTGCTAATGTCTCGCTTTCTTGCCAGCTTTTGGAATCTTTCACCCCGCCATTACCAAACACAAGAATCTTGTCGGAAAGCCGCAAACAGTATAATCTGATCTTATTCCCCACTTCTATAGGAATCACCCCGACGCCATCACCATAATTTCCTTCTGGACGGAAGTAGCGCTCCAAAGCACCCCGTTCTGCTATTTTGTCTATCCATGAGATAATGACATCTATATCATCATCATACTCGCACCCTTCGGGGAATTTTTCAAAGAAAGCCTCCAGTTCCGTCAGTTCCTCTCCAGCCAATCTGATGCTATAGAAGTTGACCTTTTCATACTCTTCTAACAGTTCTATACTGTACTTTTGCTCCACTTTTATCTTAACTTATAAGTTATCTGATGCAAAAGTACGTACTTTTCGCAAAACCGCCAAATAATTAACTTATAATTTAAGTTTCGGAAACTTTGTTTTCTTTTAGGGGCTTCTCTGGCCCCTATTGTTCAGGTGTATCAGGACCATCCCTGTACTCGCTTTCTGAATAGGTTATCTTAAAAGAGTAGCAAACAATTCTTCAAATTGTTCCTTAAACCATTGTGGGGGATTGTCAACTACCTTGTGCGTTTGACTCTTACTGATGTGTAGGGCAACGATGTGGCCGTAATCGCTATTTCCATCGAACGACTTGGCGCTGACGTAAAAGGGGCATAGACGACTTTTGCCTGCGCCGTTAGGTCCGGCAATGATTGTAAGTTCAGGACGACGCTCCATTTATCGGGCAATGAGATAAGAGTAACGGCCTTTCCCTGGGGCGGCGGTACGGTATAGGATACGATAGGTGCGGCTGTGAGGGTCGAGACTTACACGGTCTTCGCTACCGTCAGGATTCGCCAGATAGGTGTTTCCGTCATTATCAAAGAAAGGTACGGAAACGCCATGACGCCATGAGTCGGCATAGATGCGCTCTATTTCACGGCTTGCCGCATGGTTGGCCTCGCTGGCCTTCTGGCCGTTTGGCAATTCTACATGTTCTATATCCTTATAAGTACACATAATAGATTACTTTCCGAATTCGGGGCAAAGTTATATCTATTTCCTGACATATCATATTTTTCATTCATAATTTTGTATAGCACCTTCTCCTTTTCGCTATCAGAAAAGTGAAAATGACCGGGAGGGTGTAGGGGTAAGGTTTTTCTTGTTTATTCCTCTAAAGGAATCTATACGTACGATACTTTAATTCAATAAATGATAAAAAAAAACATGTATTTTGTTGGTCGTAATGAAATAATTTGTATTTTTGCGGTGACTAAGCCAGTTTAAAAGACTGTGCGGGTCAAAATCTTATTGGAATCCTAAGGTTGAGAAATCCGTTTGTAAGGGCAGCCTAAGGGAAAAGACGTTTTCGGACGTTACTGTCTGTGATCTTCAAACTTCGCAACTTTGAAACCACTTCACAGAGGTAGTGCAACGAGGCGTCTGCGTAGGTGAATTATATTCCAACTTTACCTTATTGTTAATATAAGGTAGATGTTGTATGTATAGTCGCTTGACGTGGGCTGGCTTGCGTTGCTTATCCTTGAAGTGGGGGCAATGCGAAGGCCTGAAGATTAGGGATAGGCGCGGAAGAATAAACTCCCACGTCTTTTTTATTTCCAAGCTTAAACCTTAATTATTCACGCTGAATTTGGGAGCTAGGAAGCACAAAAACTTCTTAACGTTATGAAGAAAAGTGAAAAGGACGAAGAACTCCAGTCGCGAAGGGAGTTCTTTAAGAGTTCCGCTAAGGGTGCTTTGCCTATTTTGGCATTCTCCGTATTAGGATCTTCTTTCCTGATGTCATGTGAGAAGGAAAAAGAAAACAGCAGTAGTGGCTGTGGTAAGTCATGTTCAGGTTCATGTGATGGTGATTGCGCTGGCGATTGCGATGATGGATGCTGGACAGCATGTATTAGCGCATGCGTACATTATCAACGTTAAAAACAGGATGAGGGATGCCAATTCAATTTGGCATTCCCTCATTTAATCTATTCCAGTACAGTATGAGAAATAAGACAATAACTTTTATTGTTACTAAAGATTGCCAATTAGCTTGCAAATATTGCTATCTCGTTGGTAAAAATAAGAATGAGAGGATGGACTTTAACATAGCTCGAAAAGCTGTTGATTACATCTTCTCTCATCCAGAATTATTTACAGAGGATTCTGTCAGTTTTGATTTTATTGGTGGTGAACCTTGTTTGGAGATGAAACTTATTGACCAAATAAGTGATTATATCAAAATAAAGATGTTTGAATACGATCATCGTTGGTTTGATAAATACATTTTTGGATTCACCACTAATGGCTTGAATTACAATTCGGAGACTGTACAAGATTATATACGTAAGAACAAGAAGCACCTTAGTATTACTATCACTTTAGATGGGACAGAGATAAAACACGACATCAATCGTGTTTATAAAAATTCCAATAGAGGTTCATATAAGGATGTGGTAAAGAATATCCCTTTATGGCTTCAGCAATTTCCCGATGCAAGCACAAAGATAACTATTAGTTCTGAGGACATTCCCTACATAAAAGAAAGTGTATTACACGTATATGAATTGGGAATTCATGAAGTGCATATCAATTGCGTTTTTGAAGACGTCTGGAAAGATGGAGACGACAAATTGTTTGAAAAGCAATTATTAGACTTAGCTGATGCTATAATAGATAATGGATATTATAAGGATTTTGCTTGCTCATTCTTTGATGAGTCTATTGGAAAGCCTATGGACGTTAAGAAAAACAACAACTGGTGTGGAGCAGGTAGAATGTTGTCAATAGATGCTGCTGGTAATTTTTATCCATGCACACGTTTTGCACAATATTCTTTAAGAGAAAAGGAAGCGAGGATAATAGGAAATGTAGACAAAGGAATAAACACCAACTTATTACGTCCATTTTTAACTCTTAATAGGCGTATGCAATCCAAACAAGAATGTTTTGATTGTGATGTGGCAAGTGGATGTGCATGGTGTCAAGGCGAAAACTATGATGCCTCATATACTGGAACAATCTATCAACGTGCTACTGCCATTTGCAAGATGCACAAAGCGCGCGTCCATGCAAACAACTACTATTGGAACAAACTCTATAGGAAGTTGGAATTGGAGGGTGAACGCGAAGAGTTTGAAATGAACAAGAAAGAAACAAGAGACAAAATCTGCTGACAATATGTTGCAATATCTTATCATTTTACTAGACGATACGAGTACATCGTTTTGTCATTATGAGAATCCAAATACAAAAAAGCATTTGATTTCCCTCGAAGTACTGAGACAGGGGATTCGATTTGGCATGATGGAAAACCTTATGATTCAGTTCGTTTATCCAACCTATGAAATTCCGCAGGAGCATAAAGACGCAATAGAATGCATTGATCACTCCAAAATCATGCCACGAAAAGACGATGCTGATGTATGGGTAACCGACAATGTAGACAACATAAACTCAGATATTCCCGTAGTGTTGCATATTGGCAAGGAATACTTATTTTCTCATGAACGGGAAATAACCGAAGCATTAGGGAAGGTCTCAAGGCTGAATATTGTTCTGACAGACGTCGATACGTTCACTGAAGAGGATTTTGTTCGGTATAAAACTCTTCTTGAGAAATTATCTGCATCGTTGGTGCAACTATTTACTGAAGGGAAAAGACCTCAGTTGAATTTGCTCACCGACCGCATAATGCTTTCGCAGATGAACAACTGCGGTTCTGGTGTTACAACCATAACACTAGCTCCAAACGGCAAATTATATGTTTGTCCAGCATTCTATTATGAGGACGAGACTGATTGTATTGGCGACTTGGAACATGGAGTTGACATTAAGAACAAACAACTATATCGTCTTGATCATGCTCCTATATGTAGCCATTGCGATTCGTTCCACTGCAAACGATGCGTTTGGCTGAATCGCAAGACAACGCTTGAAGTGAATACCCCCTCGCATGAGCAATGTGTGTTAGCACACTTAGAACGTAACGCTAGCAGAGATTTGCTTAGAAATATCCGTATTCATGGCATTATCTTTCCGGAACAGGAAGGAATAATGGAAATAGACTATTTAGACCCCTTTGATAAAAAAGACGAATGGTAATGAACAAGATTGTAGGAAAAATAACGATTGAAGAACGAAACGAAATACAAATGCTCTTCGAACATCGAAATGGATTAGATGAAATCGCAATGATTATATCTGAAAAGCATGGTGCTCTTTATGATAAATTAATAAAAGATAAAGAAGAAACAAATAACAAATTCCAAAACTGGTGGGAAGAAAAAGCATTGAAATACCAATGGGAATCCGCCGAAGGAGGAAAATGGAAAATTGATTTCAAAACATGCGATGTATACTTAATCGTTTAAATATGGCAGCACAATTATTATTTATCGGAACAACGGAGTTACTTCTTATTGGCGGATTAGCTCTGCTCCTCTTCGGCGGGAAGAAACTTCCCGAAATGATGAAAGGTTTAGGACAGGGGGTGCAAAGTTTTAAAAAAGGAATGAAAGAACCCCTTGAAGAAAAGCAAGAAGATAATGAAGACGAAGAAGGAGCAGAAGATTTGGGAACAAAAAAAGAAGGAGCAGGAACTGATTCAATCTCAACTGAAAAAGAAGAGAGAAAAACAGAGTAGCGAACTCCTAACATATGGCGGACATCTCGAAGTGCTCCGTCAGATGTTGTTCCGTATCATTGGCGTAGCTGGTGTTATCGCTGCTGTGATTTTTTGCTTTAAGGATATTACATGGAATCTTTTGCTTGCTCCGAGCGAGTGGGATTTCTGTACTTATCGTTGGATAGAATCGGGAATACATTTTATAGATATGAACTTCCATTTTGAAGAGTTTCATGTTGATATGATTGCCACCGACTTGTCAAGCCAATTCATGACGCATATCACTACAGCAGTATATCTTGGCATTCTTGGAGCATCACCTTATATATTATTTGAAATGTTCCGTTTCATTTCACCCGCCCTCTATGAAAACGAAAGGAGGTATTCGGTGCAGGTGGCTGGTATTATCTACTTACTATTTATCCTCGGCGTATTGATGTCGTACTTTATACTATTCCCCATCTCGTTTCGTTTCCTTGGAACGTATAGTGTCTCGCCAAGGGTTGTGAGCAACATCACACTCGACTCATATATCAGCACATTCGTGTCGTTAACACTGGTCATGGGCGTGGTGTTTCAGTTACCCGTGATTGCATTTCTTCTTGGAAAAATGGGTGTGGTTTCATCTAGATTACTATCACACTATCGCAAGCATTCTTTTCTTGTCATTATGCTTGTTGCGGCCATCATAACCCCACCTGACATTATGACTTTGATACTCGTTACCATACCCCTGTACCTTCTCTATGAAGTAAGTATCAGGGTTGTTGCATTCGTTGAAAAATGAAGGAAAATGAACAATTTAATTTTAATTGTATTTGGTTTTGTCATTTTTGTTTCATGTGGTTCGTCCACGACAAAGAAGAATGTTCAAAATATAGTCATCAGGAAATACATTAGCGTCGTTGACAATACGCACGACTATAGTTCTGCATATACTGAAGAAGGACATGTTATGATATATGGGAAGGATTCAACTAACAACCATATTGTTTATTTCGCAAAATTTGATAACAATGCAGTTAAATATGAGAATGGTATAATCAAAGATAAAATCGTAAGGGCCGAATTGGACTCTTCTTTGAGTTCAATAAAGAGCTTTGTGACAATATCTGGAGGCGCTTTCTGTGATACAAACGAACAGTGGGGCTATGATGCTTACTATTTTGATGAAAAGTTGAATTATAATAGTATGGAACAAATAGAAGTTCCCTTAAATAAAGAGCAATTAAATGATTTAGACCATGAACACATGATAAAACGAATACTTGACCTTCTTGATATCGGATACAACATTGCTCTTTCAATCAATAATACAAATGCGAGTGGATGGTATAATATTGTCTCTGCATTGGAACCAATTCAGGATCTCAAGACATACGATATAATGGAAAACGATACGATTTATGACCCTTTAGTAAAAAAACACATTTCGAAAATCAATATAACGACGGAAGGACTTACACAGTTTCATAACTTGCTACAAGAAAAACATAATAGCCGAAACAGGACTGCAACCCGATAAAGGATATGAAATTAATACATAATTATTTATAACGAAAAAGGTTGATTGTTATGAATCAGATCATATTTATGCTAAAGGGCTTGTACACGAGATGCTTATTCCTCTTCTTCGTATTTGGTATCTCTTACCAAATGCAAGCCCAGTTCTTTCCTTATAACCCTTACATTCCGCCTAATTCTTATAATCAAGGATATGCGTTAGGCCAACAGATAGGAAGTGCTATTCAGCGTAATACCAAGTATGGCCGTAATCAGTTCCGAAAAGCCATAAAAAAATGGGGCGAATGTAAGAATGGTACGCTTTCGTTAGAACATGGTGCTGTGGCACTCTATAGCGGAAACGGCTATTTTTGTAGTGCTGCAGTTGATGACAGAATCTCTGCCAAGTTAAAATCTATCAACAATAGTGGAGGCACTATTAATGATGTGAATATAGCGGAAAACGGCAACTTCATAATTGTGTACAATGATAAGGAATGGTATGGCGTTCTTCCGTCGGCTCTCAATTCAGCCCTTGGCGAGTATTCATATGGAACAAAGTTCAAGTCAATATCATTCAACGAGAGTGGCACATACGCTATTACAACATCTGATGGTTTCAGAAGCAATAATGCCCAGTACCAATCATTCTATGATGACAACATTGGTGAGTATGGCGAGTTACTTTCTGTGAATATTTCTGGCGAAGGTGCTGTGTTTTGCTATTCCAATGGAACAAAATATTGCGGGCGTATTCCTGATATAGTAGAAACCGCCATACGTAGTTTCTCGCATACGGCCAATTTCGTAAAATTCAACAGGCACGGCGATTACCTCATTTGCGATAAATATGGTTCTTATTCTTATTCCATTGGCGATGCAGATGCGGGCGGCAATGCATCGACAGTTTACTATGATTGGTCGAAAGAGCGAATAAAGAGAGCAAAAGAAAAGGCATACGCGAAATGGGACGGCAAAGCAAAATACATGTTCAGCGATAAAAAGAATGTACATAGGGTTTGGTGTGAAATAGAAAGCATCGAAGGGAAACTGGTTTCATTAGAAACAACAATTACTACTAATTACAACGCAGCTCCGACGTTGAATATAGATTTTCATTATATTTCCGAAACAGATTATGGTGGAATACTGGGCAATCTTTCTGATGAAGGTCTGGAAAATATGTCTCTAGAATTTGAGATGGAGAACGGAGAAACTATTACTTCAAATGAAATGGCCATATATAAGAGCTGGCTCGGCCTTGGTATTAGGTTGTCAACAAGTCTTGTTTCTATGAGAAGCAATAATCGTTCTCTACGTGGAGACATCTCAAGTATCCAGTATCTTGTTGGCCAATTCTCGACAAGTAATATCAAATCTATTACTTTCAAAGGAAGGTACACTGTGGACTTTTCCAGCATTGATACAAAGAGCCAAATGTGTTATAATTTCTTTAGGCTGGCTGACGAATCTGGCAAATCCAACATTTTGCCAAACTAAAGATGGTGTCTAAGGGTTACCAGCTGAGCTTCATCCAGATAATGACCATCTGGCATGATATCATTCAGCACTACGCAGGCAATCCGGAAAAGCAGAAGCAGACCTACCAGGAGTTCGAAAGGGAAATCCGGGCAGTATTGCTTCCGCCAAGTTGGCTTTATTAGGTAAAAGCCCCTCCCCAACCCTCCCGAGGGAGGGGTGAGGCATATCAACACCTATCGTATCCTATGCCGTACCGCCGCTCCAGGGAAAGGCCGTTACTCTTATCTCATTGCCCGATAAATGGAGCGTCGTCCAGAACTTACAATCATTGCCGGACCTAACGGCGCAGGCGAGAGTCAGTTTGAAAGACTGGACGTAACTTTCTGGCCTGCTACGTTATATCGTGTGCCGTCCTTGATGATGTAGAGATGTTTATCCTCGAGAAACTTGACGTGGGGCCTGCCTGATGCGGAGCAGAGGCTTTCTATACCCGTTTCGTCCTCGACGGCATTGATGTAGAAGAGGTTGCTGTAGTTGCCGGCCCATGCCACAACTGCGCTGTAGGAGTCGAAGACCCCGGATGACATTACGACAAGCGAGCCATCGGTGGTGCCGTTGCTGCGTTTGCTGACGATGTAATGGGTACCGGGCTTCGTGCTGCCGGCATCCACGACGGTCCAGTCGCAATAGGTAGGGTTGTACGTGGCCAGCGTGCCCGCATTGTTGTTGTAACCGTAGTTCTGACCGGCCCGCCATATCATGTAGAGTCCGGTCTGCTCGTTAAAAAAACTGTACTTGCCGCTTTCCTCCTTCTTGCATGTGAACTGGGCCTTCGAGGCAAGCTCTTTGGCGGTCCGTGTGCTGAGTGACAGGATGCTGCCGTCAATGTAGAGCATTCGCTCCGTTCCGTTCTGCTGGATGTTGGTGAAGGTGAGTGTCTTGCCGTCCCACTTGTCGGCAGGCTCCCTGCCGGTGAGCAACGTATAGATGGCATCAACCTGCTCCGGCGCAGGTTCGGCAGGCAGGTTTGCCACCAAAGCCCTTGCTGTGGCCTTATCTTCGGCTGTCAGTTCCGACTCGTTGATGAGCGCGCTGAAGAATGCCTTCAGATACTCGCCCCGGTTCACCTCATGGCTGATGCTATACTTACCGCCTGTAATCATCTCCAGGTCGAGGGCCAGGTAGATGTTCTCAAAGCCATCGAAGTTGTGCGTGCCTGCTCCAGTGGGGAAGCTTGTGCTCACGGGATTAGGCTTTGTGCCCCACTTCGTCAGGGTCTCTTCGTAGAAGAAGGCTATCTTGTCGTCAGCCTGGAGTTCGATGCTGCTATAGGCCGAGGCGGTTGTGCTCACCTGGTAGAAGCCGTCCCATCCGGCAGAGAAGGCTGCCAGATTGCGGATATCGCTGATGTCGGCCAGTTCCTTGAAGAAGATGCCCACGTTGTTACGACCGCCACCTGTCGGGACGGACTGCAAGGCCACGTATAGCGGTTTGCCGTCGCTGAGACGCCTGGCAGGCACAATGAGCATCTCGCCGTTTGTGGGGTTGCTGCTGGGACTTGCGCTAAGGCCGCTCATGGTTGCCTTGGTCTCTGTTTCCCACTTGCCTGCTCCGGTTCGGGTGTCGGTATAGGTGAAGATGTTCAGCAGACGGCCTCCACCTGTACGGCTGGTGATGATGACACGTCCGTCGGGCAGTTCCTCGCATTTAGGCTCGTCGCCATTGGGCACAGGCGTCGCACTGGCTCCGCCAAGCGCTTTCCATGTGCGGCCGAAGTCGTCCGAGTAGATAACGCGGTTCCCGTCGGGACGTGCGGCCAGGGCGGCATAGATGCGGTAGTAGTCGCCCACCTTCACGATGCGGCTCTGGAAGATCCGACCGCCTCCCACGAAAGCGGCTGCCATCGGTTTGCCCTTGTCGAAGAGGCCGTAGATGTCCTCCGTCTGGTCAACGGGCGGCTGCCAGGTCTCTCCCCCATCGAGACTGCGGATAGCGGCTATCATATTGGGATTCTGGCGGTTGGTAGAGCCGTAGGTATAGACGGTACATCCGGCCACGGCCATTACCAGCACCTCGTTGTGCACACGGTCCATCACGACGGCAGGGTCCCCGTAGGCCGCCTCCATCGGGGTCTTGACATTATTTATCAATGAGGCGTCACCGACTGCCACGTCAATCTCCCTGTCACTCCACGTCAGGCCATTGTCATCGCTTATTTTCACCACGCAATCCACTTGCCCGTATCCCGGGTCTGTACCACAGACAAGACGTGCCGCGCTGGCAATGAGACGGCCTTCCTTACCGCAGGTGATACCCGGTATGCGATACGGAGGGATGTCCATCCCGCCGCTCAGCGTGCTGAAGAGTGTGGTGCGCTCCGGCTCCTTGCTTTCCATCACGAACTCCAGTTCAAACATCGTGCTTTTGTCGGTGTTCCATGTGAAGGTCCCGTTCTCAACATACACCCAATAGCCGTTGTTCCTTAACCTTACCTTGCCGTTTCCGGCATCGACGATAGCATACTTTGTGCCGGATGTCTGGTCAGCGAAGAGCCGCATGTTCCTGTCGGGGCCGATGTTGTTGGAGCGGCCCGCCAGTTTGATGGTACACACCTCGCGGGTGCCTTCAATCAGGAAGAGGTCGTAGTCCGTCTGCGCACTGATCTCTGTAGCCCATTGCGTCAGGTTGGCGGCGGACTTGGCATAATGCGTGTCATCCACCTTAATCTTCCAGTATCCGGAAAGGCGGTTGGGGATGTCCACCGCCTCGCCGTTCAGGAAAGCTTCCAGGCGGTCCACCTTTTCAGCACACTCCGTTCCGGCTACGATGTAGTCCTTGCAGTCCTCAAGCAGGAGATTCAGCTTGGACATCCATTCCGCGTCGGAGGCCTTCTCCTGTTTCAACAGCTGTATCTTCTCAAACTGGTGGATGCCTTCTACGAGACGCTCAAAGCGCACAGAGGACCGGTTGCCGGGATAGTAGCAATAGGTGTCGCCCGACCCGAACTTACGGAAACGGGAATCTGTCAGCGGGTGCTCGTCCCAGTTAATCCAAGACCAGTGCAGATAGCCGTCCAGTCCGTTCGCGGCAATGTGGATGGGCAGGAACGCCGCTTCTGCCGGCAGGGAATTGGAGAAGATATTCGGTTCGCTCTCGGTGCAGCAGGTATAAACGGTTGTCAGCAGATTCCTGTCCTTGCGATACTTACGCTCGGCTGCCGTAAAGTTCCGGCCCTGTGCCAAGGCGACACAGAAGTCATACAGCTTGTCGTTCAATGACGGGTGGTAATTGCCCGCAAGGGCCATCTTGAAGCCGTTGGCCCGGATAATCTCGTATGCCGAAAGCATTTGCGCTTCGCTGCGCTCGTCCATGGCTATGCAGGTCTTCCCGAACCAGCCCTTCTCCTCCAAATGTGCGCGGAACGCTTTCAGGTAAGCATTCCACAGGGCTTTGTAATCCTCGCTCCCGACGGTCAGTGCCCAGTCAATGTCCTGACCGGTAGCCTCGTCGAAGTAACGGAACTTCATGTCCCAGGTCACCATAGAGTAGCAGTTGATTTGCCTGTCGATACCATATTCCGCGCACAACTCCACATACTTGTCGAACACATCATAGTCAAACGCCCATGTACCGTCAGTCTTCCTGGTGGTCTGAATCATTGCGGAGAACTTGTCGTGTGACTGCTCGCCCCACGGCTCGTAGAACAGGATGGCCGTTACAACACGCTGTCCTGCTTTGCCCAAAGCCTGCAGATAGGGACGCAGCGCTGCTATGTGCTCATCGCTCCATCGCTCAACTCCGTAGTAGCGGCTTACGGCATAAGGCTGCTGCCAGAGGTCGAGATGGAATTTCCGGTCGGCCACATCGGGCAACGCATGATCGTTTACATTGACAGTCAGTTCCAAGGACTTTATGACGGTGTTGCGCTCGTCAACAACCTCCATCACAGTGGTATAAACACCGGCTTCTATGTCGCGCGGTACCTCAATGGAGCACCACACAGGACGGGTCTCGCGGGCATTGACTGCCTTTGGCTTGTCCTGCTCAATCACATCTGGCACCAGCCAGGGTGTCAGCGTGAAGTCGTGATTGCCGCATCCCCGTCCGTCGTCGGTAATGACATAGTTCAGGAAACGGGCACTGGCACATGACATGCCGGTGTTCTGGCCGTTCTTCTTCAGTTCTGTCATGCGAACAGACAGGATTCCCTGGTCGGACTTGCTGAACAGCACGGCCTCCAGATTGGCACGCTCGCCTTTCCACGCGCTGATGGTGGCGGCGGTCTTCTCGGTCAACTGGGGCACACGATGTTTCATGTAATGTACGTTCCTGTCAGCCCACGAACAGTGCAATCCCTCAGTTATGGCATTCCATTCCGCAGCCGGAGCCGTGGCATCCACAGTCGGCTCGTCATAGTTGTCGATGGGGTACCTGTCAGCCCATGCCGGGAGGGTCATCAGCAGTAAAGCGGTAAAAAGGGAAGATAATCTTTTCATGATATTGTATTTTCGGTATTATGATTCTAAGCGTATCTTATCGTGATTTCATAGAAAATTTATTGTCTTCAAATTCCGTGAGGAGCGAAGAACCCGTACATTTATAGTGCTCAATTACAAAGCGGTACAGGCAATAATCGCTATATTCACCGAAGCCAAAGATATTGAAATTTTCTTTATGGAAGACAAATTTCACAAAGTTTTTTGCCGTATATTGGACAAATAGAGTCCCAACACCCCCAAAACAGCAGGAAGGAACTTCGCAAGTTGCGCTTCCCCGCTCACTTTTCGGCAGACTTTTGCATAAGAGGCAAGCCCAAATAGAATGAATTTTCGTCTATTCTGCAAAAAAAACATTGAAATATTTGCTGCATATAAAAAAAAGATATACCTTTGCATTGTAAAACTAACTAAACCAGCTAAAACCAGGAAATAATACCGGATTTAGATTTAACTGTGAAAGAACAGTAAAATATACATCCGAATTATGGATGGTTAAGGAAAAGCATCGATGTGAATCGACGCGACAATGAAGTTTTTACTTATTAAGTGTGTTTCCCCTGCTGCATGTGGCGCCACGTGCAGCAGGGATTTTTTTATGACGTACCGAATTAAAAGGGGATAGTGGCCCCTCTCCCCACCCCTCCCCAAAATGGGAGGGAGCTCTTGGGGCAAGGGGCAATGGGCAAGGGGCGAGAGGATAGTTCTGCACCTGTATTGGTATCGTCCTTTTAACTTCCCTTTTAACTTCCACGAGCGTAGCGAGTTAACTTCCTTTTTAACTTCCAAAGTTTTAATCTTGAACTTTTTTATCAGAAAGATTGTTATTTAGAAACAAAATTGTATTTTTGCCGGAAAAGTGCGAAAATACGCAAATCTTAATGGTCCGAAAGGGTCCGGGGAAGATTGGCTATTACCGCAACAGGTATTTCCTTACCAGTGTTGCCAGATACTTTTCTGAAAGGTTTATTGCGCCGATGGTTTCAATATAAGTGTATTCTTCCTTGTTTTTTGCGATGACATACTTCTTCTCAGTCCCGTCAACGTTTGCCACAAGGTGGAAATTACCTTTGTACGTCTGCTCAATGCGGATTCCGGTCAGTTCATGGCCATTAACAGACAATGAGATACCCTTCTTGGGCTCATTCAGCCCCCAGGAGTCGAGATTGGATATGAGGGTTTGCTCCACCGCATTAGTCCAACGGATCTGAACGTTGTTTTTTACGGCATAGGAACGGAAGTTCCTGACGGCTTCAGCCACTTCGGATATGATGGTTTCCGCTTTACGGATACCGTTCTCTTTTGCCAGGGCCAACGCATCATCCTTTGTCCATCCGGAGAGTTTCCCCCTCATCATTAGACAATGCATCGTTTCCGGCAAGCGCCCCCCTGCATTGAATATATATGTCATATCATAGGCGGGAGACAGTCGCCAACATCCGTTCTCGTCCATAAGAAATGAGAAGTTCTTATTATGATCATCTGTGTTGTTGGCCAGATAATTGAAGGCCATCCGGCGGAACACCTCCTCCTGAGCAGATTCCGGAAGGCGCATTTTACGGCAGACCATTAACAATTTCTCATAACTGTCCGCCTCCGGGTACAGTGCCGCCAAGGTTTGCATGTGAAGTTTTCGGTCTTTGTCACGGTCAAAACGCCGGGTGATGAAATGACACTTCCCTTCGGTTTCAATCAGCCTGCAGGGCATCATCTGTATGCCTGCAGCCAGAGCCATTTCGTAGTATGTCATTTCAAGTTCGGCGGAGGAACGCTCCTGATCTCCGAATTTCAGTATGCAATACTCAAATCCCTTCTGCCCGCTTATCTGACCGCTGCGTATCTCGCCGGTCTCGGGATGAATGGCGATGATGGCCTTGGGCTGTCTTCCTCCGGCAGATGTGCCTACCGCAATCAATGACTGCATAGTAAGCGACTCCTCGGGCTGAATTCTGGCATTCTCTCTTTCCGCAAAGATCCGCTGAGCAAGGGTGGTCAACGATTCCAGATTGAGTTTTTCGGACTTCTTCATTCCTGAGGACTCGGGAAGGAATTCAATTGCGCCCATACCCCTTTTACCTATAAAGGACAGAATGTCCAGGGGAGTCAGCTCCTGGTTTCGGATGCCGCTCTCCAGCCTCCAGCACTCAAAGACCTGATTACCCCATGCATCCGGTAATGAATCGGCAAGGAATGGCGGAAGCCTGCGATAAAGTTTAGTGTCCTTGTCACCCATGATGGGAAGACGGCTGGCAGGAGACTTTACCGATGCTATCAGCGGGAATACGTCAAGCGTACCGTCAAGGAACTCCCTGTTATATTCAAAGTAGCTTATGCCGCGTCTTCCGTCCCATGACAGGCGGCCGATTTCCCTGTCCCATAAAAGGACTTTAAGCGAGCTTGTAATCACAACTGTTTATGTCTTATGCGTTGAACTTTCTTTCCTTTGTTCTGCAGGTATGCCGACTCGGGGAGTTCCGGCATCATTTCATCCAGCCCCTCAATCCGTCCTACCGCCTTCATGAGCAAGAGAAATGTACCAAGGGACATGCTGCCGGTGGTGCCGTTCTCAAACTTGGTAATTGTATTAACTGAAACGCCTGACTGTTCCGCCACCTCCTTCTGCGTCATATTGCAACGCAGACGGTAGTCCTTGAACCTTGCACCCAATAGCCTGATCAGTTCTGGTATGGAATACTCGTAATAGTCTGTCATAATGGTATTGTTTATATACTCGAATACGATAAGTTAATGTACAGATTTAGCTCTATATTATCGTCTGCGTTAATTTATAAACGCAAAATTATGGTATTATTATTAAATACGTGTATGTATAATCAGAAAAATGAAAATCTGAAACATTTTTTAACTAATGGCCCGGCCATCGGCCGGAATCCCCTTGCCCCTAGCCCCTAAAAAGGAAGCGCGGCTTCCGAAACTTAAATTAATCTGAAAAAAGTGCGGCTATTATAAGAAAAAGCCGTACTTTTGCATTACTGAGATAACAGCCATTATATGAAACATAACTACCGGTCAGTACTGGACATCATCAGGGAACGTCTCGACAACTATACTTATACTGAAGGCACGCTAATGCCTGCAGAAAGTATTATTGCCCAGGAGTTTAATGTTTCCAGGCCTACAGTTGCCAAGGTGTATGACCAATTGGCCAGGGACGGACTGTTGCTCAGAAAACGGGGCATAGGAACAGTTGTGCAGGCAGCGGGTACCAAGAAGGCGGCCTACACCTTTGGGCTGCTGCTTCCAGGTGCCGGAGAATCAGAGATTTTTGCCGACATAAACAACAGGATTCTGCAACAAGCCGGAACGATGGGGTTTACCTGCGAATGTGAGGGTACTACTGCAAACAATGCCGAGACAAGGAGTATGCTTGCCATTGCTTCATGTAAAAGATATATTGCCAAGAAAGTGGACGGTTTGTTCTTTGCTCCCTTTGAGCGGGTAAGGAATGCCGATGCTATCAACAAAGCTGTATGCGACCTGGCCTTGGAGGCGCAGATTCCGATGATACTGATAGACCGTGATGTGGTGCCTTCTCCGCAACGGAGCAGGTTTGACCTGGTAAGCCTGGACAATTATACTGCCGGGGATATTATGGCTCAGCACATGATAAAGGCGGGTTGCAAGAATATATATTTCTTTGCCAATAACTATTCTGCCAATTCTGTAGGTATCCGCCTGAAGGCGGTAAAGTTAGCTGTAATGGAGGCCGGGCTGGACTTTTACCCCAGAAGCTATATCTGCGGTGATCCCAAGGACATGAACGTGGTAAGGAACATCCCTATAATACGCCACCAGAGTGGTATTATCTGTGCAAACGATGCTACGGCAGTTATTCTGATGTCATCACTTTCAGAACTGGGATACCATTGCGGAACTGACTATCTGATAAGCGGATTTGACAATATGAAGTATGCTGCCTTCCTGAATCATCCCCTAACCACTTATAGCCAGCCCTGTAATCAGATTGCTGATGTCAGCATTGAAATACTTATCAGACGGATAATGCACAGGGACTCGTCACCCATCACTGTCCTGTTGCAAGGTCAGCTCATAGAACGCTCCTCTACCCGATTTGAGGCAAGATAGGGCTTTCTGCGGCAGGAAAGGCATATCCCTGGCTACACATCATTGAAGGATTTTCCGGCCCTTATGAACTATAATATGCCTTGTCTTGCTGTCAGCCCTCCGGGGTGCCGGCTGGCCTGTGAGATAGTATCCGGCCGAATCCGCCTTGGCAGGTACAGGGCGTGAAACTGAAGTTTCCTGTTCATAGGTAACGGAAAAATCACTGGTACAGAAGGCAGAGCCTACCCTACGGCCGTCAACAGCCTGCACGCCAACGGTGTAATTTCCGTCGGGCAGAGACAGCAGTGCAGTTGTAGCTGTGCCGCGGTTACCGGCCTCCTCTACCTTTCGCAGTCCATTCCAGGCACCGTTAACAAATGCTCTACAGTTACCCAGGAGCCTGCCGTCCTCTGCCCTGATATACAGTTCATAGGTTGTATTTGCAGGCGCGCCCTCGGCCGGAACCCAGCTAACACATACCTGCCCGTTCCCAGTCTCTTTCACATTCACTTCTGCAGGAGCCGCAGGGATATCCGTCTTCGGCTCTTCACATTGGGTAACAATGAATGTACGGCCGGTACTGTAATTATGATCTGTGAACTGGGTGTTTTCACAGAAGCCGGTTGTCAGGATATCCTTCCTTCCGTCACCGTCCCAGTCCGTAATAACCGTTGCCGACTCTGACCCTCCACCGTATGACAGTTGTCGCCGAAAACCTTCGTTACCATTATTCAGCCATATAAAACCGCTTTGCATGCTCTCATCAGGGCACCATCCCTGATGGATAATGTCAATACGTCCGTCACCGTTCCAGTCATAGGCATTGGCAACACCTGCTACTGAATTAAGGCCCCGTACCCTATGACGGTCAAATAGGTTTTCCGGAAGCGGGCTGAAGTGCCCGGTTCCGTCATTGATACAGACCATCGTATGCTCCCAATAGCCCTGATCATGCGTGCCGGTCAGTTCCATGGCCATTGGCGTCCCCGGGAAGAAACCGCCGTCACCGCTTACATATACATCCAGGAAGCCGTCATTGTTGAAATCTGCCACAGCGACACCCCCATTATAGACCGACGGATTCTGTAACCCCCAATAGGTAC
>JAEEGK010014042.1_pt1 | contig 17947 bp, 19 predicted proteins | sample 8958771 | NCBI WGS metagenome assembly JAEEGK01 (sample SAMN16246547, study PRJNA631951) | gut metagenome | biome: gut microbiome; feature: rumen; material: SC-attached | host: Bos | place: Iran: Karaj | collected 2018-10
GGATTTTAAGGGACGTATGTCTCTTGGGTCCAATTCCATTTTGGCAAAGGTAACGTCCCCAAATATCCCTTAATATCCCCAAAAATCCCTTAATATCCATCAAGTTGAGCAAATGCGAAACTTGAGTAATTAACAAATAACAATTCGTTGATATGAAAGAAGAAGTAAAGAAAAATGCCGACCTCGTGCTTCACGCACAGGAAATGTCCTGCCTCGAAGATGGCCGCTGCCATCCCGGCATCCTGAGTTTCAGCCCCGACAATGGCTACCTCTTCCAAGAGACTTTGCCCCGTCAAACCTATGAGCCGAATCCACGGCTTTACAATGGTGAGCACCTCTCGTTGGTTCGCCGCCGCGACGGTCGCTATCAGCCCCATCTGAAGACGGTCACGGTCGATGAGTCATTCGATCCGAATGTGTATTGCACCCTGGTTTTCGAAGAACTTCTAACTGCCATGCGCCATGCCAACCGATAAGCCTCATGTTCCCGATGCAGCTCCCACGACCCAGGGAGCTGCTCCTACCGTCACCGAGATGGAGGACGTGTTCTTCGATGAAGATTGCGGCATCTATGCTTCGCCCAACGGCATGCAGATGCTTCGTCCCGGCGAGCTTCCTTCCCCCTTGTCGGAGGTGGTCGCCAATGCGCCCATGAACCGCCGTGCAGGTTCGTTCTTTGCTGCCGCCACGGCACTTGCTACCCTGGCCACGCGCATCCGCTGTCGATATTTTCACAATTCGTTCCGTCTGCATGGCCTCCTGCTCCAGACCATCGTCGAAGGTCCGCAGAGCTGCGGCAAGTCGTTTGTCGCCGACATCGAGAACCTCATCATGGGCCCCACCTTGCGCAAGCGCGATGCCGAGCAGCGCAAGCTTGAGATGCAGTATGCCGAGAAGAAGCGCCGTCGCGCCAACAACAAGGAGCTGCCCGAGGAGCCCAAGACCACCGTCCGCTGCTTGCCCGCTACCGTCTCGAAGACCCGCCTGCTTTCGCGTTCGGTAGCCCTTGAGATGAGCTACAACGAACAGCTCACCTTCTGGCAGTTCGGCGAAGAACTCTCGCAGGTTTCCGACAGCAACAAGCGCGGATTCAGCGACTTGCGAACAATCCTTCGCACCGCCTACGACCTCGGCTCGCTTTGGGGTCAGGACTACTTCACCTCCGACTCGTGCTCGGCCATCGTCGATCTGATGCTCAACTCGCTCTATTGCGCCACGCCTTCGGCGGTCGATTATCTCTACGACAACAAGGCCATCCTCGGTGGCGACATCACGCGCACCATCATCGTTTCGCTCGAAGATTCGCCCGAGAACGACACCCAGATGTTCGTTCCCTATACACCCGAGCAGCAGGAGAACATCAACCGCATGCTTCAACGCATAATGGACGACTGCTATCTGCCCAATGGCCAGATTCAGCCCAAGAAGCTTATCGACATGTCGTGGATCGACCGTGAGTGCAAGCTCTACATCGCACGCAAGGCTAAACTCTACGGCAAGGTAGGCAAGGAGTCGGTGAACACCTTTCGCAAGCGTTCGAGCGTCAGCGCCTTCCGTATCGCCACGCTCTGCTACTACCTCTTCAGCATCTCCATGGGCTTCGACCCCACGCTCTCCGAAGGGGACGAGAAGGCCCGCAGGTACTGCCGCCGCATCTATCGCTTCTGTGCCGAATACATCTTCCGTTCGATGCTGCATCGCTGGGGCGAACGTTTCGACCAGCTCGATGCCAAGGGACGTATCCAGGAGCCACAGTCTCCGAAACGCGATACGTTCTTCGACGCCCTGCCCGACGAATTCGACCGTAACACGCTGCAGCTCACCATGAAGGAGTACCAGATAGTCAGCCCTGCCCGTCAGTTCATCTGGCTTTGGGGCAAACAACTCCACATCATCGAGAAAATCGGTCCACATCAATGGCGCAAGATCAGGAAATGATACCTCACGACGAAATCAACCGGCTCCGCGCCCTGCCCATCGAGCAGGTGGCCGAAAGACTGGGGCTGCACGTCAGTCGCCACAAGAGCCTCTGCCCCTTCCATCCCGACCGTCACCCGTCGCTCACCTTCAGCGTGAAGCGCAACTGCTACCATTGCTTCGTGTGCGGCGAGCACGGCGGGCCTATCGACCTGGCAATGAAAATGTTGAACAAACCCTTCGGCGAAGCCTGCCGCTGGCTGGCCGACACCCACAACGTCATGCTGTCCGCCCTTCAGCCCGCACAGAAGCCCGAGCGCGACTGTCCCCCCGACACCGCATGGCTGCAGGGGCTGGTGCAATATCCGATGCTGTGCGACGAGGCCAATCGCTGGCTCTACGACGAGCGCCGCATCGACCCGCGTGTGGTCGGCTGGTGCGGCCTTTCGTCCATCACGTCGCCCATGCCCTGTCGGAGGGGCGGACGTCCGTTCTACGATGCGCCTTCGCTGCTCATCCCTTATCGCGACACGGGGGGACGGCTCGTCAGCGTGCAGGGCCGCTACCTGGGGAAAGCCGAAGGGGTGCCCCGCTTCCGCTTCCCGCGCGGTTCGCATTGCCACATCTACAACCTGCCCATCCTCGGCCTGCTGCGCGACGGTGAGACGCTCTACGTCGCCGAAGGCTGCTCGGACTGCTGGGCGTTGCTTTCGGCAGGACACAAGGCCATCGCCATCCCTTCGGCCACCCTGCTCAAGGACGAGGACATTGCCCCGCTGCGCAACCTCAACCTCCACATGTACCCCGACCAGGACCTGCCCGGCGAACGCCTTTTCCTGGCCTTGCGCCATCGCCTACCCCAGCTCGTCCGTCACCAGCTGCCTTATGGTTTCAAGGACTACGGGCAATGGTGGGCGAAGGAGTTGTACAAGTGGAAGGAGGATTGAGGGAAGATGTAAGAGGGAAGATGTGAAAGCGTAAAAAGTAAAACGTAAAAACGTAAAATCACACACATTCGCATATCGCAAACAAAGCGCCCGGGCTCCATTTCGGAGTGCGGGCGTTTACTTAATAAAAATATGCTATCATAAGCAATAATTATGTGATAAACAAAAATAGTTTCATATTTTCTTTGCCATCTCCCCGAAAACACGTAACTTTGCAGCGCACATTCAATCGCCATCCATGACCCCCTCCCATCGCCATCCATGACACCCTCTCATCGTCCGCATTGCAATGGCCACGACTACTACGAGCGTGGCATCTATCTGATCACAATCGTGGTCGCCAACCGCGACCACCTCCTCGGCGAGCTCAACATGGACATCGCCAATCCCGCAGTGAACCTTACCCCGCTGGGGAGGGCGGTGATGGAGGAGTGGGAGAAGATACCCACCAACCAGCAGCGTCTCAACCATAAGGTCAAGACGCTGGCCGCCTCGGTCATGCCCGACCACTTTCATGGCGTCCTCTTTGTAGAGGAGCGCATGGACGTGAGCGTCGGACAGGTGATATGGGGCTTTAAGGTGGGCTGCACGAAGCGCTGGCACGCATTTTTGGCCGCAGATGCGCAGTCATCACAGCCAAAAACGGCTGTGGACGGAAACGAAAACGGGACCCAGCAATCCCCGCCCAAAACGGCTGTAGACGAAAACGAAAACGGGACCCAGCCATTCCCGCCCAAAACGGCTGTGGACGGAAACGAAAACGGGACCCAGCCATCCCTGCCCAAAATGGCTGTGGACGAAAACCAAAACGGGACTCCTCCTTGTCCTCCGTCGCAGCCGTTTTTGGCTGCACCAGAAGCACCACCGCCACCACAACAAGCCCCACCCCCTCCCGACCCTCACCGCATGTCTCGCGCGCAACGCGCGCAATTTTACGCCTCCCACCCCCGCACTCAGCGGCCCCTCTTCGACGACAACTACGACGATTCGTTCCTTTGGAGAAAAGGCCAGCTGCAAGCGATGATTGCCTACGTGCAAGACAACCCGCGCCGCGCCATCATCAAGGCACGCGTGCCGCAGTTCATGCAGTCCTGCCTATGCCTCACCATCGGTGGAGTGCGCTACTCTGCCTTTGGCAACTTCCTCCTGCTGCGCTGTCCGCTCAAGGCGCAGGTCTTCTGCCATCGCAAGGCACGCATGGAGCAGCTCACCCTCGACGAGCGCCTCGCAAATGGTTACTCGGCCCTTCCCTATCCTCCCGGCACACTTACCAAGGTGCCTTACATCGACACCCAGGCATGGCTCCACGATCGTGATGCATGGCTCAGTGCTGCCCAAGAAGGCACCGTCCTCGTCACCCCCGGCATCTCCCCCGGCGAGCTTGCCATAAAGAACCTCGCCATCGAAAGCCGCCTCCCCTTCATCCACCTCCAGAAGGAACCCATCACCAAGAAACCCGAGGGCGAGCGCTTCTTCGCCTGTGCCGAAGGCTCCCTCCTCATCCTAGCCCCTTGGCCGGAGGATCTTGACGTGATGCCTTCACAGCTCGACGTGGCTATGAACCATGGTTCCTCAAACCTCTCAAACTCCTCAAACCTTTCGAACCCCACGTCTCCTTCCGACTACGAACGCTTCCACAACATGAACCACCTCGCAAAACAGATTTGCGAGATGGAGACTGTTGATATGCCGCTTAGTTTTAGGGTGGTGAGTGAAGAATGATGTGCCAGAAAGTGTTTTTACGTTTATGCGTTTTTTGGGTAACTTTGCAAAAATTTGTTGCACAAAGTTAAAACGAGTATTTTTACATTTTTGACGAGAAGATTATGATGGTGGTGAGTGAAAAAGCCAAAACCTTACAAAAATAGCCAGAACATAACTGCATTGTTCTAGCTATTATTTGATTGGGTTAAGATTCTTTTCTCAACTTTTGGAAGAACTTCCTGGGTATTAATGGCAGATAATATTGTTCAAGAGGAGTATTCTTCAGATTTTTCATTATTATTCCTCTTAATGTACCAATGGTTATGTTCAGAAAAGTATCAATCAAATCCTCTTGTCCAGTGATAACATTGTTATTCTCATCCAATTTAATAACATCATTAATTGGATCAAGATAGAAATCCAGACAGACAGAGTTTCTAGCTAATTCAATCTCATTTTCGGAATAGATATAAACTACTGTAAATGAAACTTTCAAAAGATTTTCATTTATTTCTGCCTTGATATTCTGACCAAGTTGAAAACCTAATTCCTTCGGGTCAAAGGAACTATAGTCAAAATCGTAGTTGAATCGAAACTCCGTCTCCGTAATCTTTCGAAGTGCATAATTTATGTTCATTGTGCTAGAGCTAATTTGGTTGAACTATTATTGTCAAGAGTCAGTGTTTGTCCAAATTTAATGGAATTGGAACCAATTAAAGAAGATTTATTCCGTAAAGAAACCTGTACACTATCGTCAACAATTTTCATTTTAATTACCTTGGGTTGTTGCACATTGAGTATGGTGATGTTTAATGCCTGTTCAAAATCGGCAATAACATCGATGGTCATGTTACGCTCACCAGAAAGCCACTCCGACACTTCGGACTCGGACTTATCGATTAAAGCAGCCAATTTCTTCTGGTTGATGCCTTTGTTTTGGGCGGCATCAGATATTTTGGCTGCCACCAACATTCTTGTCCTTGTCCTATTCAATGCCTTTTCGTCAATGTTTCCCATTAATTGGGTCAAAATGCTTGTGGTTTTTGCCTTTACTTTCATATTTCTAAATCTAAAAATTCTGTTGTATCAATACTTCCATCCTCCAAAAACTGTAAGTCTCTCTCCCTGATTGCCTTCGCAATTGCTTTTGCAACGTTTTTCATTAATTCTGCCTTGCTATTTAGCTTTGGGTTTTCTTGATAGGCATGAATCTCTGGCGGTTTATAACCGCCAGAGCCTACAATAATTGCGGTTCTATCGTGATAATAAATGTAAAGGCGCAAATGTCCTTGTCGTAAAGCAGCAACTCCATCTCCCAAAGCTCCTTCATTATGCTTGAAATAATCACGTCTGAACCCTGTGTTATAAACCATTACAGCCAGTCGTTTCAAAATTTCATTAATATCTTTGATATGAAGGGTTTTGTTTTCTGCAAGAAACTGCTCAAATTGCGTATCTTCCTCATTTTCCAAGATTACCGAGTAAAGATGTCCTCTACATTCACTATTGTCTTTTCCAAAGAATTATGTCAAATCAGATAACTCAAATTTCATAATTGTTTGTTTTTGACGCCGCAAATTTGAGAAATAATTCGGATATATCCAAATTTTTTCATCAATAATTGCATATTTTTATAACAAATTAAGAATTTTATAATATTTGAGAGCTCGACATATCATTCAATTCTTTACCTTTTGCTGTTAATCTATCACCCAGAACCGTATAATGTAAAACGTAAAAAGCGTAAAATGATATATATTTTATATGGTACATGTATAATAATATAGTACAGTAATTGTTGTTGGTCTTTTTTTAATATAAATATCTTCCTTTCTAAGTTCATCCATTGTTCCCTTTCTCCCGGTCATTCCTTTGCACATAGAAATACTGTGTGATTTTACTCATTTTACGTTTTACGTTTTACGCTTTGGCGAATCCAAATTGTCCAAATCTTTTTTTTGACAAAAAACTCAAAATATTTTCCAATCTATTTGGCCATATTGTAAATAAAGCTTATCTTTGCGGCTGAAAAAATAATTATACACCTATCATTATGAAAAAACTATTCCTTTCTCTTTTGACTGTTTTGCTTCCTTTGGTAGTATTTGCCGAAATAGAAATTGATGGCATCTATTACAACCTAGATTCCGACACCAAGGAAGCTGAAGTAACAAGCGGCCTAAATCAATACTCAGGTAGTGTGGTTATTCCAGCTTCGGTAACCTATGAAGGTATCGAATACAAAGTGACAACTATTGGGGAATATGCATTCGCTTCCAATAGAGACTTGATCTCCATCAACATACCCAACAGTGTGAAAACTATCGAAAATAATGCTTTCAGCTTATGTAGACAATTGGTTTCCGTCACTTTGTCCGAAGGTATTACATCAATCGGAAATGCGGCTTTCGACAATTGTGACAAGCTGACCTCAATCGACATTCCGAACAGTGTAACATCATTGGGTGAAGGTGCTTTCTCGTATTGTAGAGCTTTGAAATTCGTCAGCCTCGGCAACAGCATCACAGCAATTAATAATGAAACATTCCTTCTATGCAGCAACCTATGTCGCATCAACATTCCGGAAAGCATGACATCAATCGGAGAAAATGCTTTCTCCAATTGTAAAAGCCTGACCTCGATCAATATCCCCAGCAGCGTGGCAACAATTGATGCAGATGCATTCAATGCCTGCAGAATGTTAGACTCCGTGACAATTTCAGATATTGCTGCTTTTTGTTCTATTCATTTCGAGTCATTTACTAGTAATCCACTTGTTAATAGGGCAAAATTATATGTAAATGGTGAAGAAATCAAAGATCTTATCATTCCCGAAAGCGTGACATCGATTGGGGGATATGCTTTCATTGGCTGTAGCAGCTTCATCTCCGTTACCATACCCAACAGCGTGACTTCCATTGGTTGTGGGAGTTTCAGAGATTGCATCAATTTAAAATCTATCACTATCCCCAACAGCGTGACAACAATTGATGACGACGCATTCGATTCCTGCAGAAAGCTGCACACCGTAAACATTTCGGATATTGCTTCTTGGTGTTCTATTAGTTTCGCTAATTCCTATAGCGCTCCAACCTGCAATGGGGGATCTTTGTATGTCAATGGTGAAATAGTTAGCGATCTTATAATTCCCAATAGTGTGACAACTATTAAGAAATATGCTTTCGACAGCTGCAACAGTCTTACCTCCGTTACCATTCACGACGACGTGACTTCAATCGAAGAGTATGCTTTCTCTTTCTGCGTCGATCTGGCCTCCGTCAGCATCGGCAATGGTGTGACTTCAATAGGAGAATATGCATTCCATCGATGCAACAACCTGCACTCCATTACTATCCCCAACGGTGTGACATCTATTGGACAAGCTGCTTTTTTGTAAGACTTCACTTTGACTACTGTTTACATCGGGAGTTCTGTAAAAAGTATAGATGCTTATGCCTTCAGCGAATGTATTGCGCTTACTGATGTCTATTGCCTTGCCGAGAATGTGCCATCAACCGGCAATTATGCTTTCGCTTACTCGCCTGTCGAAAACGCAACTCTCCACGTCCCCGCTACTTCCATCGAGGCATATAAGGCTGCAGAGCCCTGGAAGAACTTCAAGGACATCGTCGCCTGGGATGGTCAATCCATCGAAACCCTCGACTACGCATCGCCCACCGGCCGCATCGACATCTATTCCGTCGATGGCAAGTTCATCGGCTCGGCTTCTGATCAAGGCGAAGCAGCCTCCGTTGTCAATCACCTTCCATCCGGCAACACCGCCATCGTCAGGATGGGAGAGAAGTGCGCGAAGGTAATGGTGAAATAGTGCAATCATCTGAATAAATATTTTAACAAAAGGGCCCGCGCTAAGAGTGCGAGCCCTTTGTTATTAATGAGAAAGAGTTAAAACGGGCAATAATCCAGCGGTTCAAGACCGAAGAGGTCACCGAGATAACCTACGGCAGGGTAATCTTGACGCATTTCTTCATACTTTTCGGCTGCCAAGGATTGACGAGGAGGAACAGCAGAAATAGCATCGGCATTTTGCGAGTTTTCGCTATTGGTCGGCGCAGTCTCTGTTGATGTTGTTATTGGCAAAACCTCTCCCAACTTGACATCCACAAGGTCGGAGTTGATGGGATATGCTTCCAAAGCTTCATTGAAGCGGAAATCAATTCCTTTTACATCTTGGAGCTTTTTGCGCCAATCGTCGAGCTTGCCGCTGTCGGGGAAGATTACTACTCGACGGCCCTTTAGCACCTCCATCTTCTCGGCATTCAGACCACCACATCCACCCGTAGCAAGCCAAAGGTATTGCGGATAGACACAGGAACAGAAGACAGCCGACTTTTCGCTCTCGACTATGGCGACAGGCTTATCGGGATAACGGTTCAGCAGATGTTCACCAAAAAAGCATTTCTTAGTTACGCTGTTATCGCTGATACGTTTTGCTTTTCGCATCTGACTTGACACCCAGTTTGGGTCGATGGTGCGATGTCCATCTTCTCCGTACCACATAATCTTGCCATCTCTAACACGATTCTCGTAGTCGATATACCAGAAGATAATACCCTGCTGAGCGAATGCTTTCGACTTGGTTGCACCAAGCAAATAATCCTCGAAAGCTTGGTTCACCGTGTCGTCTTCCTGTATTTTTGCCCTTAACCATGGCATGAAAGTCTGATCCTCAAAATGTCGTGCCTGTACCATCGACATCTCAAAGTAAACAACCTTTTCCTCAGGCATCGGTTTCGGATTCAATCGCTCACTCATTGGTCGTGAATTAGTGCTCTTAAAGGAAGAGAAACTATCTTTGTGGAAGAGTTTCTGCTTCACTTCGGGATGATCCTGGAAGAAGTCATGCGGCTTGTAATGATAGCCGCAAGATTGTTCATGGTCGCAACGCCCGCACTCTTCTCCAAGCGGCTCACCCGTCTCAGTGTCGATATAAAGTTTGAAGCACTTCTTACCACCGCAATGAGGACAAGTAGTCTTGCAGGACGAACCACGACGAGGATCGAGAATAAAACGAATTTCTGAATTGGTAGAAATCATATCATTTACGATTTTTTGTGAAGTCCATCAGTCCGTCCATCCGCCGCGTATTATATATACGCTAGGCGGATGGATGGATTGTGGACAGGCTTCACAACGGTTAATTATTACTTTCAGTTTGATTAAAAACAAGCATTCCGTTGAATCCTTCGGGCGAAAGAATTCTTGAATCAATCAACGAACGAACATAAGAACTTGTAGCAGATTTCTTCAAGTTCAATTCATTTCCGATAAATACTTCAAGATCCTTACGAACCCATTCCTTCTGCGAATCGAAAGCCTTGCGAACAGCGGTCATACGACGCTCATCTTCCTGCTGTTTCTTAATCTCGGTTTTCCGTTCTTTTGCGGCTTCCTTGTCAGCCTCAATCTGTGCCACAAGTTCATCAGCACACAAAGGATTTCCATGCTGATCGAACGAGAAACTCCACGATGGGATTGGTGCATGGCGATAATCGTCACAGCTGACCGTCACTATATTAGTAATCGGGTCCTTCTCGCATTTGAACACATTCGAAGCCTTCTGCGAAAGAATCGTCCCGAGGTGGCCACGCATGTTCGAATCCTCCTTTTGCTTGTTCGTGTGCAGAACCTCGACGATGCAGCAGTTGTACGTCTCTGCCAACATTAGATGCTGGCGCACAACGGCTTGGCTCTCCTCCACCGAATTGAAATCACCTACCAAATCGACAATGCCATCGACAAATACGATTTCAGGTCGAAAGGATTCGATAAATCGTGGCAATATTTCTCGGCATTCTTCAGTGGTCAGCTTGCGTAGGTTCACAAAATAAAGGCCTTCGATATCTTTGATAGGTAATCCCGCCATACGGAGCACCTTTTGGTTCAGTCGGTTGGTGTCTCGATCTTTTTGCTCGGTATCGACATAGAGGATCTTGACCTTCCGATTGATGGCACGTTTCACCTTGTTCCACTGTCCACAGAGCAGAGCTGCAATCAAGATGCCTATCATCGTTGTCTTGCCCATCTTCTGTTTCGCTTTGACGCCGACCAGGTCTTTAAGCGCAAAGCATCCTACATGGTCGATTTCGAGCAAATTTTCATCTGGCGGAAACTCTGAATCGGCATGAATTACATACTTCATCAGTTGGTCTCTCATTTCGCGACTTCTGCGTTCCTCTTCGGACTCCTGGAGTGCAGCTTCTTCCACCATCTTGTCGATGGGGTCAAGCCCGGTACCACCACCCGTTAGGGTGATATCTTTCTGTAGTTTAGCCTCTTCAGCAGAGGTTTCTTTAATTACCATAATTTATAATGTGGAATTAAAGTTTTTATGTTCCTCGCACCGCCATTCCCGGGAACATTTCAGGTTTGGCGTTTCGAACTCAAGAAGTCTATCTGTGCTCAGATAAGCTTCTACTATACGCTTGAAACTCGGAATTTGGTAGCTCATTACTTTCATACAACAAAAGCAGCGGCTCCTTGTTTCAAAAAGCTCTGCAAAGGTACGAAAAAATGTTGATTTATAAAATAAAAACTAAACTATATACTGAAAGTCAAACACTTATACGATTGTTATTCGTAATAGCTCTACGTAACTATTCAACGTAACTGTTTATAAAAAGACATAAGAATATAACTCTATATCATTCTATTTATGTAACTGTTCTACGTAACTGTTTAAAAAATAACTACAATAATAGGCACTTGCAAAAGTCTTTACAAGTGCCTATTATTGTAATTTCAGACAGTATTTTAAGAAATTAAGTATAAGTATTCCATTTTTTAGAGATTTACATCCCTTAGGATCGTATCTACACTGTGTTTCCCAACTGGGTGGATCGTACTTCTTTGGAGGATAGTCTCCCTTAATACTTGTGTAATTATCTATCTTACATCTTAGATTATCAATACGTTGTTTTTCGTCGATATGGTCAAGAATAGTATCGTTGATAAAATCACAATAGTTAGATAAAGTACAATTCATTGATAGTATATTATACCATTTCAAGCATCTATAGACCTTATACCAACTACGGGAATTTTCAATTAGATATTTATTTGCCATTTTATGGTTGAGTAGTTTAACCAACACAGAGGCTACCGTTTGTCCATTGATGTTGTTCGATAAAATCCAAGTCGGTACATCATAGTATTCTTGTGATGGCTTCTCACCAATATTAATTTTATTTATCAAGGATAGTTCCGACTCTAAAAGCTGATTCTTATCCACAAGCTCATTAATTCTTTTTTCATATTCTGCATTCTTTGCATTTGTAGATTTCAATAATGCATTATAGTCATTAAGTGAAACACATGCTACAATTGTTCCATCTTCAAGTTGGACAGGAATTATTGGAGGAGACTTAAAAGTCCCATCCTGCTGGTTCGTCGAGTTTTTTTGCTCGATGCTATGATTATTAGGATTCTTATTATCCTCAAAAACCATTATAAAGCTATTTCAATTTTGGGTTTGAAATCCGTTGCTGTTTCTCTCGCAGAAATCCAAATTGTTTCCTTGTTTTAAATTAGTAGTTTCTATTGTCACGTACTGAAAAGGATACAATATGGACTTTTGTAGTAAGAGAAAAATATTCAAAGTCTAAATACACAAAACAAGATGCCGCAGGAAACACCATGCATAACAATTAGTTTGCAGGGTGCTTCTTTAGATAACTTCAACATTCTCCATAAGGAGACATTTTGGGAAATAGATTTGAATAAGTCTGAAATGGAAATATTTAGCCCACTATCCTCATAAGAGCGAAGGATTCGGGCTTCTTCATAATGATTAGGAATTTCGGTATCATCAAAGTATGGTTTTTCTGAATTAACAAGGGAACGCAAAAGTTTATCTACTTTATAATTGACGTTAATTAGCCAAGAAAATACTGGATGAAGTGTTTGAAGAATTGATAATACCTTAAATAACATCTTCAACAACTCTATCTCGTCACGAGATAATAGCTGCTGATTCACATTCAGGATGATTTCACCCTGAAATGCTGTCTCTATGTTGTTTGCGGCTGAACTATGGCCGCCAAATATGTCCAAGATGATATGTTTGTCAGTTTTCATATCACTAAATTGTTTTTAATTGTGCACAAAGATATAGCATATTATCGAAAGTACCAAATATTTGCCCGAAAATATACGAATTTTATCAAAAAAAAACCGAAAAAGGGCAATTTATTGCATTCGATCATTTCATTTTAGTCAAATCGACAACAGAAACGATAATAATTCAACAAACGAATCGTCAATATGGGTTCTTATTCAACGTTTATTTTGCCCACTTCAATTTGCAAAAGAAAATTCATGAATAGAAAATAAGGGAATTATTCGGATTTTAACACTTAATACTTTTGTTATTTCAGAAATAGCAATATCTTTGCATCGTCTTATTCAATGTTATTCATCTTTTATATGGCAATAAAATTTTATAGTGCAAAAAGTTTTGGACGTGTTTTGAAGGTTACAATTCAAAAGAGCGGAAAACTTGGTTTTTCCGGAGATACAGCTAAAGCAATGGATCTTGATACCAATACCTCGTTTTTAATTGGCAAAGATGATTCTATTAATGCCGACTTGATTATGGTGAAAATTAAAGAACCTAACCCAGATGCATTCCAGGTTAAGAAGTCTGGTAATTATTTCTTCTTGGATACAACTGCGCTCTTCGATTTACTACGTTATAATTACAAGTCTGGTTCGAACATCTTTTTCGATGTAGTACGTGACACCAATTACGACAAAGAAGCAGGAGGTGAGGTCTATCTTCTTACTCAACGTAGATCGAAAGGAAGAAAGTCTGCTAAGTCAGATGCAGCTACAAAATCCGACGAACCAAACTTACTCACTTTAATAGAAGAAGCTGAGAAGCAATCTTCACAATCTTCTTGAGTTCCTTAATCTGCTTGTAAATTGATAGTTTGCTTTGGCCGACCACTACCCCATCTTACTCTTCTCCTGCCCCTCTCCCGTACACCTAATCCCATCCCACCGCAAGATGGGAGTAGGTGTACGCAGTTGGTGCAGTAGATAATACGAGGATGTACTCCTTGTGAACACTTGATACAAACTACTCGCAAGATTGGACTGATTGGGTACAATTGATACAGGATATTAGTGAGATGGGACTAAGTGTGTACAGGTGATGCAGAGGATGTAGTGAGATTGGACTGGTGGTGGACACTTGATACAATCTCACAGCAAGATGGGATTGGTGGAGGACAGATAGTACGGGATTGGGGTGAAGTGGGACTAAGTGTGCGGAGGTGATATGTTAAACTGATGTTAAATCGATGATATGATATTGCACACAATATATAATTCTGTATCTTTGCAAAGTTCCTGTTGCTATTTAGCAAAAAAAAAAGGAATTAAAAGAAGGTGAAAATGGCAGTGGCACAGGCGTCAATAGCCGTGCCAACTGCCGGAAAATTGCCATCTCCAATAGATGGCAAAAAATAAACGGGTCAAAGCCTGCTAACTCCATCGACCATCTTTATTTTCTGCGTTAGCAATTTTCTGCTGCCATTGAAGCAGCACATTTTCCGGACCCGCAGATTGATGCTTTGCAGCAATCAAGGGAAGGGGCCCCATTCATGGGGACGGCCTTAGCCGAATATAAACAATCCTATTGAAGCCCAACGTCTCCAATCCATTTTCACCACATTTTTTTATATAGAAGTTATATAACCACTATTTCACAAACCACTAAAACGTGATACAATGAAAAGACTGATTCTTTCTTTATTTCTTTTGGCATGCAGCATGATGGCTATACAAGATGTGTATGGTCAATATTATTACAAGGATTACTATATCAAAAAAAGGGTGGCAGAACTGGTTCCGTATATTCCTGATCATGGGATGGATAATTGCCGTATGGTGGCGTTTGAGCCATCGTTTTACAGGGTGCTGAATCATGCTTTCGAGATTCCTGGGGGCGGAATAGGCGAAATCGGATATGAAGAATGGCTGTATTATTTCGTGTCGGGCCAGGATTATGAAGGATACGAAGATGCTAAGGTGGAGGTAGTAGATTACACTTTTATCGGCAAGAAGACGGCTTATGTGGAGGTGAATTATCTGCATCGCAATCATAATATTGTTCTGCATTTCAATGGCTTTGATTGGGTGATCTCGGATTTCGATAATGTGAAGACAAGATTGGAGCAATATATCGTTGAGATGCGGGAATTTTTCCGCTCAAATGAATGGGATGCGTATGTGGCCAATATTATGAATGGTGATGATGAAGATTGGAAAGCGTCGGCAAGAAGGAAAATGGATGAGGTTGAGGAGTATTTTAGAAGGTATCCTGGTAGGAAATGAAAATCATTTTTATGAAAAAAAAACTTTGAAAGGTGTAGGTGCGGAGCACCCATTGCTGACAAGCGCTGCATATATCTGTGAATGCGAGCACTCACATCTGCATGCATCACTTTTCAGCGCACGGCATTGCTGCCGTGCTACACCTTTCAAAGAAAAAAAGTCCTCCTTTAGAGGAAGAAAAAAGGCAAAGCCAGAAAAAGAGCCTCCGGATCCCGATTTTTTTATCAAGAATTTGAGAATTATAGAATTATTATAAAGAAGGTGAAAATGGCAGACAACCTCGGCCCCAATGGCCTGGTTGTTTCTGCCGGAAAATGAGCAGGTCCAATACCTGCAGAAAATTGCACTTCGTGCAGAAAATAAACTGGGTCAGAGAATGGGCATCGACCAACTATATTTTCTGCGAAGCAATTTTCTGCTGCCATTGAGGCAGCATATTTTCCGGATTGAGAGACGGGCTATTGAAGCCCAACGTCTCCAATCCATTTTCACCTTCTTTTATATCCCATATTTGTTTGCCAAATGGCAATGGGAACTTCGCCAGAAAAGCCGTCCGGCTCGCGTTGTCTTACCCTCTCGACAAATAAGCCTGCACGATAGCTACAATGAAGAAGATGATCATACAGATCAAAAAGCTGATGCCGACGTATTTATAGAGTTTGGGGTGAGTCTGCTCCCAGGAGTAAATCTTATCGAAGCCGTCGAAGATGAGGTAAATTGCCAGGAGCACACCGAAAATCAGGGATGTCTGACTAATTACGCCAGTGGAATATGCCCATATCTTGTAGATAAGATACACGGCGCCAAACAGTACAAGAAATAGACCGAGTTTTTTCATAGATTAATAAATTTATTAGGGAGTTAGTGGGAGTTAGCGGACGGTTATTCGACAGGCTAAAACATGATCCGTAGGATGAAGAAAGCAAGAAACGAAATCAAGAGAAGCACTGGAATGACAATACTTATAACAGAGTATAGCTTGGGGCGATTCTTCTGCCACTTGAAGAATGAGCTGAACGAGATGATTATTGAAACCAATGCTAAGGTCCCTCCTAATAACGACATGGCAATATCACCTTTCACAGAGTAGAAATTCCACGCTGCAAATGCCGAAAGAATGCCAAATAAATACAGTGAATAGTATTGCCAATGAACATAGCAGCAGGTTAATTATGTTATGTTCATTGGAAATATCATTCCAATTGAAGAAGATTAATGAAAGAATTACAAATACGCAAATAATAATCCTAAATATTTTCATAATCAGCGTCTGATTGTATGCACAATGAATTAAAACTCCTCAGCGATGGCAAGTTCCATACCGCGCCATACGAGAATCAGACGATGGAGATGGGTGTGTCCGATGGTGTCGGCAATGTTGATGCCTTGGGCATAGCGCGTGAGCTGGGCGATGGCGGTTTGGCGAGCTGTTTCGACTTCGGAGTCGGTGGATGATGAAGACAGATACTTCAACTCGAGCAGATAGCTGTGTTCGAGGTCTGGATAGTTGTCGAGGCGAGGCTGCATATAGATGTCGGCATAACCACCACTCACCTCCTGTCCTCTCAGGCTCTTCACGCCAGCATCCTGCTCGCTGATGGGCAAGTAGAAATTCTGCAGGCATGTCATTGCAAGGGTGAATCCGTGGACGTAGAATTCGCCCTTTTGCTTGTCGCGATTCGAGGAGTAGCGATGCAACGTGTCGGCGATGAACTCGAAATAGGGACGCCAGTCACCATCGTATGCCATGTTACCCATCAATTTGCCGCGCTGGTAGTCATCCACCGAGAGATCGTTGTCGCGGTATGTCTGGGTCAGGTAACCGTATATCTGTTCGCGAACCACTTGATTCGGGATGCGGAACAGTATTTCGTCGCGGTATCTACCCGCAATGGTGAGCATACCGAAATAGTAGAGTAGCGAAACGAAGTTGTCAGGATCAGTGATGCGCTCTGAAGGGAAATGGTCTTTCAGTTCGGCTGTGATGCTGCCGGTCTCGACGATGTGCTGAATGGTGCTGGCGTCGTGCTCGAAGCCTCTATCCTTGCGAATCAGCATTCGCAGCTTGTTGTAGTCAGTGCGGATGTTCGCATCAAGCATATTATCGGGGACTCGTCCTTTACGTCGGATATAGTTGTCGATGAAATAGAGGACCATGTCGCTATTATACAAGGGCGATTCATCGACACAATCCTTGGCAAAACAATAGTTGTCGTACCATGGCTTCATAATATCGATGAGTTCATCGGTCGAATGCTGGAACGTATAGTATTGGCGATAATAATCAATCATCTCGCGTACCTCTTCTTCGGTGAACCCTACCATTGCATTGAATTCTGGCTGTGTCGTGTAGTTGGTACCGATGTTGAATCCGCTGGTTAGGTCATCCATCGTCACGGGGCTGACTCCCGTGATGAAAGCACGTTTGATGGCGCTGTCTGAACTGCCTTTCACAACATTGAAGAACTGACGAAGGGCACCAGTGCCGTGGGTTTGCGACTTGTATGCCAGTTCGGTGGCTGGGTCAGCAAGGATGTCGTTGGTGAAGTGGTCGTACTCATCGATGAAGAGATAAATCTGTTGACCTGCTTCACGCGCCATGATGCTGAGGTGTGACAACATCTCTCTTGCTGACATTTTTTGATTAAGTCCTTCCAAAGTGCCATCTGGCAGTAAATCCTTATAGACACGACAGAATGACTGCATTTCCTGCATGCAATAGAAGTTCATGCTCTCCTCATACTTGTCCAATCCTCCCCCAATCATCGAGAAGTTCAGATAAAGCACGAGGTACTGGTTGTGGCTCTCGGTGGGATGCTGGCCAATCCACAGGTCGCCAAAGAGTCGGTCGAAGAGCTCGGCTTTGCGCACGTCGTAATATTGACGCAGCATATTCATCAGCAGCGACTTGCCGAAGCGGCGAGGACGGATGAAGAAGAAATAGTGATTCGCTGCCTCTATCTCGGGGATGAAGCGGGTCTTATCGACATAGTAGTAGTTCGAGAGGCGCACGTCCTCCC
>JAEEGK010014044.1_pt1 | contig 17945 bp, 8 predicted proteins | sample 8958771 | NCBI WGS metagenome assembly JAEEGK01 (sample SAMN16246547, study PRJNA631951) | gut metagenome | biome: gut microbiome; feature: rumen; material: SC-attached | host: Bos | place: Iran: Karaj | collected 2018-10
TTTAATAAAAATACTTTTATGATGTATATTTAAAAGATTATTTTCTAAATTTTCATCAGTTAATGTATTATTATCTATTACATTTTTTTTCATATCACTTAAATTCTCATTATTAATATTGTTTTTAGATTTTAATAATTTTTCATAATTTTCTTTTAACTGTAAATTTTCTATTTTTAATTTTGAAATTTGAGAATCTAATTTAACTTGAATTTCATTTACTTCTAAACTATGTTGAAAATTTATTCTATTTATTTCTTCTCTATTTTTAGATTCTAAACTATCAATATCACTTTTACATTTTTTTTTTAATGATAAATTATTTTTTTTTGATGTTTCATTTTCTATTTTTAATTTATTTATTATATCTTCTTTTGATTTTATTTGGGAATCAAAATTCGAAATTTTATCTTTTAAATTTTTAATAATAGATTCTTTTTCATTTTTTAATTTTTCAATATCCGAAGTTTTATTTAATTTTTCTTCCATTTTTTTTTTTTCTTCTTCATTTTGATTTTTTAATTTTTCTATTTGTGATGTGTATAAATTTTCCATATCTTTTAATTTTCTTTTATATTGATCTTTTTCATTTTGTAATTTCTTTTTTTCATCTTCAATTTCTTTATTATATTTTAATATATTATTTTCTGAATTTTTTTCTATTTCTTTTTTATTTGATAATAAATCTTTTATTTTATTATCTTTTGTTTTTATTATTGAATTTAATTTTTCAATTTCTTTTAATTTTTCTTTTAAATTATTATCAATTAAAGAATATTCTTTTTTTTCTTTTTCTATTATATTTTTATAATTTAAATTCTTATCATTTAAACTTTTTATTTGGATTTGAATTTCATTTAAATTATTTTTCAATTGTAAATTTTCATTTTTTAACTTCTCAATCTCATTTAAATAATTTTCATTACTTTCATTTTTTAGTTTTTCTATTTCATTTATATAATTGTCATTATTTTCTTTTTTAATTTTTTCAATTAATTTTTCTAATTGTTCAATTTTTTGCTCTTTATCATTTATTTCTTCTTCTTTTTCTCTCAATTTCAATTCCATTTGTTCTTTTAATAAATTTATTTTTTTCTCTGTTTCTTCTATATTTAAATTATATTCATTTGTTAAATTTTCATTTTTTGAAATTTCTAATTTTAATTTTTCATTTAATAAAGTATTATTTTCTATTAAACTCTGTTTTTCTTCATTAAATTTATTTCTCATTAAAACTAAATTTTTTTCATATTCATCTTTCATCTTTTTTACTTGATTTAACATAGATTGAACTTTTATTTCAAAATCATATTTTATTTCATCATTAATATTTTTCTTTTCATTGTTTAAAATATTTAAATTATTTTGTATTTCATTTATTTTTATTTCATAATTTTTTTTAATTTCTGAGATAAATTTTTTATATTTTTCTTCATAATTTATATTTAGCTTTTTTATTTTTTCCTTTAAATTATTAATTTCTTTTACAAAATTTTCAATTGAATTAAATTGTTCTTTATCATATGACTCAGTTATTAAATCAATTGTTGATTTATTATCTTCATTTTTTGCATTAATTAAAAATATTGTTCTTGTTAATTGAAGAATTTTTTTAATATAATTTTCTTTTATTTTTTCATCCATTTAAATTTAGTTATTAATTTATTTATTTATTTTTTAATTTTATTTTTATTTTTAAAAATAAAAACTTAATTTAAAAATATATGAAAGAAAATACAATTGAATCACATGAAAATATAATAAGTTCAATGGAAGATAAAAAAGAATCTATAAAATTAACAATTAAAGATACAGAAAGTAATATAAAAACAGAAAAAACAGAAAATAAATTAATTAGATATATAACAAATGATATAAGTTCAGAAGAAGAAAGAAAAGAATTAAGAAATAAAAAAAAAATAAAAGCATTAATGAATATATTGGATTCAGTAAAAAATGATATAAAAAATATAAATGAATTTGAACAATTTATAAAAAAATATAAAAAAGATGAAGAAGAAGATTATAATTCAAGAATATTATCAAAAAATAAAATATTAATATATTTTAGTTTTAATTTTTTTGGTCCAATATTTGTCATTTTAAATTTACTATCAATTTATCATATTTTTTCATTAATGGATGCATTAATTGAAGAATTTAAAGATTCTTTTTCAAAAATAATATTAAAAAGAAAAAGAGAATATAGTTTTTATCAACATTTAAAAATTAAAAGTTATAGAGTAATTCCAGAATTAGATATAATGTTAGTATCATCTATTATTGGAGATTATTTTATAAATGCATTTTCTTTATTTTTTACTTTTGTTTTTTTTTATATTGTAATTATATTATTGATATTTTTAAGTAGTTTTTTCCATTATCATAAAAGTGATAAATTAGATGATGATTATACTGCTTCAGAAATTTCAATTTTAATTTCACTTTTTTTATTTTTTTATATTTTTGTTGGTGCAATTTCAATGCTTTCAGTAAAACAATTTATTGAAGGATATAACAAATTTATTGTTAAAAAGTATGGAAAAAAATATAAAAATAAATTTAATTTAATTATTCTTTCTATTACTTGTTCTTTTTCTATTATTTTAAAAATGGTTATTAATAAAATTTTTGTTATAAATATTTTTAATCATTCAATTGAATCAAATAATTATTTAATATCATTTGGTGGAATTTTTGTGGTGATTTATGGCTTTTCTTTTATTTTTTTATATTTTTATCAACTTGCTTTTAAAGGAAATGAAAAAAAAAAAAATGAATATTATATTAAAAATAAAAATTCTTGTTTATGTTTAGGATATGTATTTTATTCTGAAAATGTAAAAAAAATAAGAGTATATGGAAAATGTCCTGAAAAATATGAACAAATAAATAATAAAGATGATATAAATATAAATAAAAGTTTTTGTACTTTTTTTAAAATACAAAATTCTTTTACTTGGTTTATTACAATATTTAAAAAAACTGATACTTTATTTTTTATGGGAATAAATTTAGGTTTAAAATTTCAAATTATAGCTTTAGATAATCTTTTAAAAGATAAATTAGAATATGAATTTTCTGATAATAAAGTTTTATTAGTTTTAGGATTTTATATTTCTACTCAATTTTTTGTTAATGTTTTTTGTAATATTTTATTTTTAATTATTTATAAAATTTGTTTAAAAAATAAAAAAAAAGAAGAAAGAGATTATCAAAATTATTTTTTATTATGTAATGTCACTATTATTTCTTCTATTGTAAGTTTAACTTTTTCTATTATTTTTTATTTTACAAATTTTTTAAAAAAGAAAAGATATTATTTTTATCTTATTCAATTAGGTTTAAATTCAGTTACTCAAAATTCACTTTTTAATGAATTTATTTCTAATGATGGAATTAATTTTTTATCAACTACTTCGTTTTTATCTTTTACAAATTCTATTTTTGAAATTATTAAATTTGCAATTGAATTATTTGATTGGCCTTCAACAAAAATTCTTGTTATTATACAAATTGTTTTTTCTATTTTAACTTTCACTTTATCTATTTTTGGAATATATAATAAATTTCATATTGATTTTTCAAAAATTTTATCTTGAAATAAAATATAATTTTTATTTCTATTTTTGATATATTAATATTATATATAGTATTCAATTTTTATTTAATTCTATTATTTCTAAAAAATAAAATATAAATATTATAGTAGGAATAACTTAAAATATAATTAAAGATATTTTTTAATTAAAACAAAATATTTGAAAAGAAAATAAAATGGAAGAAAAAGGAGAATTAATTATTGAAGATAATCAAAGTGAAGAAAATAATGACTTAGAAGAAAAAGGAGAAATAATAATTGAAGAGCAAAATGAAAATCAAACTCGAGATAAAAAAGAAAATGAAGAAAATAATGACTTAGAAGTAAAAGGAGAAATAATAATTGAAGAGCAAAAACAAAATCAAACTCAAGATAAAAAAGAAAATGAAGAAAATAATGAAAATGAAGATATAGAAAATAATTTAGAAGTAAAAGGAGATATTATTATTGAAGATGATGATGATGAAACAGAAAAAAAAATTGAAGAAGATAATAAAATAGAAAAAAATATTGATGCTCAAAAAAAAGAAGAAGAAAAAAATATTAAAAAAGAAGAAGAAAAAAAAAAAATGGAAATGAAAAAAGATATAAAGAAAGAATTTAAAAAATATACTAGAATGAATGTTCCTTTTTATGGAGAAGATCATGAAGGAGTTTATGATTTAAATATACCTTTTGGTTATTTTGATATTAAAATAAAAAACGAACCAGACAAACAAGAAAATTACTTTAATTTACAAAGATTAAAACTTACAATAAATTATTAAAAAAAAATTTTGAAAAAGAAAAAAAAGATTTTTTTTATTATCTTAAAAAAAATTTTATTTAATCTTTTTTTTTATTTTTAAGATGTATACATATATTTATATAAAAATTATTATTATTAATAAATTTTTACAATTTTAATAGTTCTATTTAAATAATCGAAAGCCTTTTTATTTTATTTTATTTGTTTTAAACTTATTATTATTAAATAATAATAAAAAAAATATTATAAATTAAATAGAAGTTTAATAAGTCATATAGAAAAATATATAAATTTAATTTATTAAATCATTATTTTGTGATTTAACATTATATTATTAAAAACAAAATAAAAATATAAAATAATTTTTTTTTAAAAAATAAAAAAAAATAAATATTTTAATATAACTTAAACCCAAAAAAAAATAACAATCTAAAAAAAAAATGAAAAAAGGTCAAAAAGAACAAATAGACATTTCAACCCTTCCCGAAGTAAACACATACATATCATCAGTAATATTTAATTTTCAAAACAATGATCGTCGTTTAAAAATAATAGAAACATTTATAAAAATGCCAGAAAAGACAATGAAATTATGTTCAAGAGAAGAAATAATTCAATATGCAAAAGATCAAAAAATTTATGTTGATCCAGCAGAAGGTAAAAAACCAGCAAAAGGAGAACCAGCTCCTGAACATAAAGATATAACACCTGAAGAATTAGCAAAAGCAACTTTAGGTTTTATAAAAGATAATTCTGTTCAATTTAGAAAAGAAAAAAAAGATTTATTAGATAATATTGAAAATTTAAAAAAACAAAAAGAAGATGCTATTGCATATTGGGCAAATCCTCCAGAACAAGATCCTAAGAAAAAACCTGATAAAAAAGGTTTACCTCCTAAACCAGAAGAAATTATAATTCCTGAAATTGGAGAATATGATGTTGATTATACTGTTGTTTTATTTAATTATCCTTTAAATGGTGATGAATATGCTGCTATGGAAAAAGAAGGTTTAGTATTAAATAATGTAAATTTAATTAGTGAAGGTCCTGATGTTGTTGAAGAAGTAAAAGAAGAAGAAGTTGATCCTAAAAAAGCTGCTGCTGCTAAAAAAAATGCTCCTAAAGATGCTGGTAAACCTGTTTCTGATAATGCTATTATTAAAAATTATTCTTATCCACCTGATTTTAATCCAAATGAAATTTTTGATAAATTATATGATACAAAATCAAAAAGTGATTCTTTAAGTAAAATGAGAGAAACATTATTTCAGAAAACTAGTTTTAATTTTAAAAATATTGATGATCCTAAAAATACATATTTTAATATTTATCAACAGGAATTTTTACAACAAATTAAAGAAATTAATCAATTTCATATGATGTATAATCAATGGGGTGATATGCATAAATTTCAAGAATTAGGTTCTACTGAAAAATATTTTGGACCAGAAATTATTGATAAATTATCAAAGTTATCTAATTATAAACCAAATGATTTTGAACATATGAGTATTGGGAATATGTTAGCAGTTTATTTTGGTGTTTATAATCAAGAAGATGATTTTTTCCAAATTCCTGTTATTGAAGAACCAATTGATTTTAATGTTGTTGAAGAAGAAAAAAGAAAAAAAGAAGAAGAACTGAAAAAAAAAATGGAAGAAGAAGCTGCTGCAAATGCAAAGAATAAAAAAGGAGGAAAAGATCCTAAGAAACAACAACAAGAAGTTGTTGAAGAGGAAAAAAAAGAAGAAGAGCCAAAAGAAGAAGATGAATTAGATGAAAAAGGAATAAATAACTTTGATAAAGTATTCAATGATGAAAATTTATTATTAGATGAAGAATATAATCCTGTTATTGAAGTTGAAGAAGAAGAAAATGAAAAAAGTGAAAGTGTTGAAATGATGATTGGAGGAGGAGAAATGATTGAAGAAAGTGAAAAAGATGATAATGAACAAAAAAATGAATCCAAACATTTTGAAGATATTAATTATGAAAATATTGGAACTGAAAATGATGGAGAAGAATATGATGAAGAAAAAAAAGAAGAATTAAAAGATAATTCTCATATGATTGTTGAACAAAATGAAGAAAGTAAAAGTAATATAAATATGAATCAAAGTGGTAATGAACAAAGTCAAAATATAGAAAATTCAGGAAATACAGATAATGAATTTCCAATTGAAGGAAATGAAGAAGAACATGAACAAAATAATCTTATTGAAAATGATACAAAACCACATATTGAAGAAGAGGAAGAAAAAGATGATGAAAATCATGAAGAAGAAGAAAAAAAAAATATAGATATTAATGAAGATGAAGATAAAAATGATTTAATAGAAATGGAAAATAAACCTTATGAAAATGATGAAGAAGAAGAAATTGAAGATAAAAAAGAAAAAGAAAATGAAAATGAAGAAAATATATCAATGAAAACAAATACAACTTCAAATATTCAATATGAAAGATTAATAATAAATGAAAATGATGATTTTATGAGACAATCAATAGAAACAAAAAGTAATCAAATTTACTTATATGAAATAGAAAAATCATTTAATAATTTCAGAGCACTTCCTGGATTATATAGAAAACCAACTTTACTTCCAATTGAACTTAATTTAAGAAAAGCTATTAGAAGTAGAGTTTATCCTTTTTTACCTGAAGAAATTACTATTCCAATATATGAAAAATTTAATATTATTCAAAAATTTGAAGAATGTATGAAAGAAGAATTTCCTGATAGAGAATTTGATTTTGGTGATAGGAATTTTCAAGAAAATTTAAATAAAGATATTTTAAGTCAAAGAATAACAAAATTATTAATGTTAGATCCTGAAATTAAAACATATTATAATGAAAATACTGATAATATGCTTTTAATGATGTTTTATAGAATTCCAAAAGAAAGAGTATATCGTAAATTAATAAAATATAGATATTTATCAAAACCAGATTTTGAAAATTGGGTAAAATACTTTAAACCAGTTTTCACTCCAAAAAAACCAAAAGAACAAGAAGAAAATAAAGAAGAAAATCAAGAAGGTGAAAATAAAGAAAAAAAAGATGATAAAGCAAATACAAATGCACCAAAAAATAATAATGAAAATAAAGATAAAAAAGAAGATAATAAAGCAGTAACACAACCAATACAAAGTAAAGGAAGTGATGTAGGTGTTAATGAAGCAACTCCTGAAGAGACAACTAATAAAAAAGGTGTTAATCCTTTAATTAAAACTTTTGCTCCTCTTGATAATATTTTTAGTGAACCAATGTATTTAAGTAGTGATGCTTATTTAGGACAAATTAAAGAAAAAATTAAATATATGTTCCCTGCTGATAATGGTGTTTTTATTAAAAAAGTTTTAGAAAATGGTATTTTTTCTTCTTTTTCTTCTTATGTTTTAAAAGATGATATGGTTTTTGGTATAAGAAAAGATCAAGAAAATAATAAAGAATTTTGGTATCATTATGATAATAGTGGTACTTCATTATCTATTAGTCAAAGTGATAATAAATTATATACTAATTTTTCACTTGCTAATGGATTAAATGTTCAAATTTTACCTTCTGGAGAAATTGCTCAAAAAATATTTAATGAACCTTCATTTAGAATTAATACATCTAAAGCTTCTATTATAATTTATAATGAAGATGGTTCAAAAAGTGTTTTATATGCAAATGGTAATGTTGCTAAAATTGTAGATAATAAAATGATAAATACAAATAATAAAGGAAATAAAATTGAAAAAAATTTAGAAACAGGTGAAATAAAATTAATACAAAAAGTTCCAGTTACAGTTCAAAGTGATTTAGATTCTCAAACAAAGACAATGTTACGTGAAGATGGTGTAATAAATATAAAATATCCAGATGAATCATCATTAACAATTCATACAGATCAAACTAAAATATATACATCACCATATGATGATTATAATAATTTAAATTTTATTGTTGAACATGATAAATATTGTACAGTTAAAGTTTATGTAAGTGGTAATAGTAGAAATTATCATACTACAGCAAAAAAAATTGAAAGTTTTGCTAAAAAAAGTAAAGATGGAATAATTTATCAAGTTTTATTAGCAGATAAAAATGAAATTATATTATATAAAGATCAAAATGATAAAAATGTTACAATTATTTTTAATAATGATGGTGGAGTTTTTAAAGTAGATTCAGATAAAAATGATATTTTAATATTAAGTCCAAATGAAAGAAATAAATATCATTCATTTACTGATTTTGAAAATGTGATTTATGGAGAAATTAAAGATAGAAAAGGTGGTTTATATACAGTTGATTTAAATGAAGGAAAAATTTTTACTATTGATGATGAAGAAAATTTATTTGAAATTTATGATGATGGTTATGCAAATTGTGAATTACATCCTAAAACATTTTTAGAAATGGATGGTGAAGAATTAGTAAAATATCAAGAAGAATTAGTTAAAATTTTATTAGAAGAAATTGGAGGAGAAGAAAAAAAAGAAGAAGTTGTTGAAGAAGAAAAAAAAGAAGAAGAAAAGAAAGAAGAGAAAAAAAAAGAAGAAAAGAAAAAAGATGATAAAAAAAAAGAAGAAAAGAAAGAAGAAGTAAAACAAGAAGAAGAAGAAAAAAAAGAAGAAGAAGTAGTAGAAGAAGATGAAAGTAAAAAAAAAAAATTAAAAAGAACATTATCTCCAGATTATGAATTATTAAATATACAAAAAGAAGAAAAGAAAAAAGTACCAATAGAAAATCAAGAAGATAATAAACAAAATCAACAAAAAGAAAATTTATCAAAAACAACACCAAATATAAAAGTAAATCAAGAAAAAGAAAAAGGAAAAGGATTAACAATGGGAGGAAAAAAAGGAAAAAAGAAAAATGAACCTGAACCACAAATTATAGAAGAAGAAGAAATAGAAGAAGATAAACCAATTCCACCACCAACAAGTAATTTTTATACTCCAAAATTATTTGTTATTGAAAATGATATGTCTGGATATGAATTATTAAATTATTCACAATTTGAAAATTATAAAAGATGTAAAATGTTAGATTATATTCATTGTAAATATATTATTGAAAAAATTACTGATGATTTCACATCTCATTATTGGATTACTAAATATTTTAATGTTGCTGAAGGAATAAAAGAAACTCATCATATTAATCATATTCAAATTCCTGAAAGTTTAAAAAATTTCTATAAACAACCTTATGAAAGTGAATTTGATAATAAGGAAATTTATTTTTATAGAAATTTAATTCAAAGTGATACAAATTTTGATAAAGAATTCAGAGAAAAAGTGAAAAAATCTAAAGAAGAAAGTGATGCATATTTTGAGAAAAGGAATATGGAATTTAATTATGGTTCTTATTTTAATAAAGAAGAATCTGGTGAAAATATTGAACAACATAATAAATTATTAAGAAGAATTTTAACTGAAAGACAAGTTCCAGATCTTAAATTTGATTATGATAAAATAAGAAAAAAAATAAAAATTAATCAAGGTTATATTTCTCTTATAGATAATGAAAGTGTATTATTTAATATTAAAGAATTTGTAGATGATAAAGAAAATAAAAAATATAGAGAAGATAAATCATTTAGAATTTATCCATTAAATTTAAATAAAGTATCTGATATTGAAGTAGAAAATATTGTTAATAGTTTCAATGCTCCTTTCTCAGGAGCTGAAAGTATGTCAGCTTCAATTGTTGCAAGAAAAAAAAATTTAATTGAAGGTGCTGCTAATCAAAAAGAAATAAAATTCATTCCTAATTATTGGGATAGTGAAAAAGGTAAAGAATTTTTATCAGAACATCCACATGAAGTTTATATTGATCCAAAAGAAAAAAATAAAAATAATTCTTTAACAGGTGATCCTGAAATTGATGCATTAAGACAAGCTGAGAATTTATTAGAAAGAGGTAGAGAAGAATTAAAACAAAGTGAATTAATGGATCAATCACCAACAAATTTAGCAGGATTTGATAATAATATAGATATGAATAATAAACAAAGTAGTCCTGTTGTTTTATTAAATGGAGATAATCAATTAGTAAATAATCAAAATAATAATAATTTAAATAATATGAATGAAGGTACAAAATCAAAATTAAGTAATAAAAGAAAATTACCTTCAATACATAAACAAACACAAATGATGAATAAAATAAATGAAGAATATAATGAACAAAAAGCACGTGAATGGGTAGAAAGTAAAACAATGAAATATACAGTTGATGGTGGATTAAGACAAAGTAATCCTTTAGTACCACATTATATTAAACCTACATTTCCACAAGCTGATTTTAATGAAGATTATATTTATATTGATAAATTAACTGAAAAAAGAGTTAAGACTAGTTCAGTTAGTAATAGAATTTATTTTAATGCTCCTTCAGTTGAAGAAATAAGAAAAAGTGGTCAACATGATATTTTATTAGAAGCTATTGAACATAGAAGAACACCAGAAGAAATGATGGAAAGATTAAATTTAATGATTACTGGAGAATTATGTGATCCTTTAAATAAACAATTAAAAATTGATCCTGTACAACTTGATTTTGGTGTTGTTTGTCAAGGTAAAAATTATCAAATGTATTTTAAATTAAGAAATGATGATAACATGACAAATAGAGTTATGGTTAGAAAAAGTAATAGTGATTCTAATTTTATAAGTATTGAAAATTTTGTTGGTGGAAAAGTTGTTTATGGAGAAACTAAAAAAGTAAAAGTTGTATTAAAAACTGGAAATGAATTATTAGGAAAATTTAATGATTTAGTTGAAGTAACTACAAAAAGCTTTATTTATAAAATTCCTATTAAAGCATTTATTGTTAAAGAAAATGAATTTGATCCAAATAAATATGGTAATTGGAGAGGAAGAGAAAATTATACAAAGACTTATCCTGCACAAGATAATAAATATAAATGTGATCCTATTAAAATTGTTTTACCTAAAATTAAAGAATTAGAAGAAAAAGAAAGACAAAAGAAATTACGTGAAAAAGGTACTAATGATTCATTTGGAGATAATAATAATAGCGAAGGGGAAGGTGATGGAAATGATAATAATAATGATAATGATAGATTACCACCTGTTTAAACTTTTTATATTAAATAATATTCTTTTTAAACTATTTCTAATTTTTATTTAGATAAAAAAAAAAATATTTAGATTTATTAAAATTAACTTATTATTATTTAATAATTATTTTTTTATTAAAAAAAAATTAAAATTAATCAACTTTAATCATAGAATAAATTTGTCTTAAAACAAAAAATGTAACAATAGTAGAAATACCACCACAAACTAAGAAAACAATAACAGAAATCATACCCATAATTCCAAAATAAACAATCATAGCAGAAAGTCTTGTAATTTTCAAATTAAAAAAATAATAAATAGTATATATAATAATATAAATACCAGAAGAACCACCTAAAGCAAAACTTTTCCACCACCAAACATAATCACCATAACATAAATTCACATAAATTAAAATAATAGTTATTTCAATAGAAACAATAATTAAAACTAAAAAAGAAATCCAAAGAAAAGTTGCTAAAAAATAAATTTGATGTCTCCAAAGTGAAGCCATAACATACACTAATTCAATAAAAATAGTACTAAAAGATAAAATACCAGAAATCCAGAATGTAAATCTTAAATGAAAATACCATTTTTTTTCTGGTATTGTAGTAGGAACTGCATTTACTTTACAAGGAATACTCATAATTTTACTTTTAATACCAAAAAAACTTCCAATTAAAACTAAAGGAGAAGAACAACATAACCAAAGTAAAAGTAAAGAAAAAATATCTAAGAAATTTACACTAGCAGAAGAACCTTCAATTGATAATAAAATATTAACAAATGAATATCCTATGAATAAAATCCCAGGGAAAAAAAAAGCAGTTAATATTGAATTTTTTAACCAATCATTTCCTCCAAAAAGTCTATAAAATTTAGAACTAGTATAACCACCTGGTATTCCCATAAAAACAAAAAATAATAAACCTAAAGTTAATAAATTACTTCTTCTATCAGGATTCAAAAATCCTAAAACACTTAATAATAAAGTAGCAAATAACATACAAAAAAGTTGTATTCCAGTACCAATAATTGAAGAAAGTAACATTTTATTTCTTTGAGGTGATCTAAATACATCATTACATACTTGTTTCCATCCATATTCATCTAAAAAATCTTCATTTGTAACTCTTGTATTATAAGTTTCAACATCTCTTCTTATTCCTCTACAAAATATTATAATTATTAAAGATGTAAAGATTCCTATTATTAAATTAGATGATATTATTCCTGCCCAATGAATACTTTTATTTGATGGTTTATAATGATCCCATCTTGATGCCATTGTTATATTTGAATATTCAAATATTACATCATATGTAAATGTTACTGGACCTTCTTTTAATAAATATTTTTCTGAAAGAATATTTGATTGTATATTATTTGAATTTTTTGAACATTTTAAATTTTTTTCACTTTCATGTAAAATTGATAATGGTAATATATTAAAACCTACAATTTCATATTGTTTTGGTACTTGATTATTTAATATAATATGTAATTGGAAATGATTATATAAATAAATTTCTTTTATTCCATTAGGTTCATTTTCTTTTATATATCCTAATGGAACACCACTAAAATAATCTATACTTGATGATTGAGTAACTGGATTATAATTTATTATTCCTGCTGGTAATCTATCTAAAAAAAATGAACCTTTATAATTTTTCATTAAAACTTTTGATATTTTATTCATTTTTTCATTTGTTATTTCTGCAGTACATAATATTTTACAATATTCATTTTTATTAGTAAATATTTCATATTTTGTATTATAATATTGTTGACCTGTTAAAATTTCTCCTAAATTATCTTCTTCTTTTATTAGATTTTCTGGTATACATAAACCTAAATCATAAAATTTAAATGGTAATACTCCTGCAATTGATTTTAATGAACCTACTTGAATTGATAATTGTGAACCTTCATTATGTGAGTAATCAAAAATTGGTTTTGAAGTAAAAAAATGTAATAAATTAATAAAAATAGAGAAAATTATAAAAAAATGATTTATTTGAATCATTTTTTTTTAAATATAAAATAATTTTAAAAAAAGAAAATTTATTAAATAAAAATATAATTTAAATAAAAAATAAGTTTAAAAAATCATTTTATGCAAAAAAAAAATTAAAAAAATAGAAAAATAGTTTTTATTAAAAAGAGGATTATTTAAATGATTATAAAAGAGAATTACTTTTATATCTTTTTAATTCTAAAAGAAGAGGATTGATATTTTTACCTTGTTTCTTATATTCTTTAATCCAAAATTCAGCATATTGTAAAAATTCATCATTTTCCATTTCTAATCCCAATCTTTTTTTATATGAATCTTCTGTTAATTGAATAAAATTTTGTTTAGCTAATCTTTTTTTTTCTTCTAATTGTAATTTTTGATATTTTGCTAAATTTTTATCTCTTTCTTTTTTAGCAATTAATTCATTTCTTTCTTCAATTTCTAACATTCTCATTTTTTTTCTCCAATCATCAACAAATTTTTCTTCTTCTTTTTTTAATTTATTTTTTTCTTCTTCTTTTTTTTTAATAAGTTCTTCTCTTTGTATTTTAATTTCATTTTGCATTTTTTCAAATCTATCTTTTTTCTCTTTTTCTTCTCTTGCTTTTTTTTCTTCAACTTCTTTAACTGCTTTTGCAATTAATTCATCTTCTTTTTTTTTAATACTATTTAAATATGCAATTTGTTTATCAATTAATTTTTGTCTTTGTGCTTGTTTTTCTTTCATTTTATCTTCTTCAACTCTTTTTCTTAAATCATCCATTTGTTGTTTTTTAAAAGCAAATTCTTCAATTTTTTTATCTTCTTCAAGTTCTTTTTGTTTTTTTTCTTCTTTCATTTTTTCAATTTGTGCATTTGCATCTAAAAATTGTTGTTTTCTTTCTTTTTTAATTCTTTCTAATTCTTCTTGTCTTTTTTTTTCATCTTCTAAAGCTTTTTGTGTTTGAATTTTCATTAATTGTCCTTCAACTAATTTTTCTTGATAATCTTGTAATCTTTTCATTTTTGATTCTTGAAATTGATCATTTATAATTTTCATTCTTTCATTTCTTTTTTGTTCTTCTAATAATTTTTTTTCTAATTCTTTTTTATCATATTCTTCCATTTTTTGTAATTCCATATCATAAAATTTCTTATCAATTGTATCTTCAATAAATTTTTTTTTATTTTGAATTTCTTTTTGATAATCTCTTTCTTTTAACATATCACAATACATTAATTTACTATTAAATGATTTAACTGCATCTTGTTGTTCAAATAATAAATTTTTAGCTCTATTTACAACTAAATTATTTTGAATTTCATTATATTTATGTTCTTCTTCATCTATTTTTCTTCTTCTTTTTTCATCTTCTAAAAATTTTCTTTTTGTATATTCTAATTGATTTTTTTTCTTCATTTCTAAACTATCAGGCCAATTTTTTGCCTTTGTTGCACTTAATGTTTTTAATTTAATATCTAATGCTTTTCTATTTTCATATTCAGCATTTGATGGTATTATTTCATTTTGTATTCTCATAAAATCTGTTAATGTCATATACATTGGCTTTTTTCTATGTGTTTTTGTCTTTTGAGCTGTTATCATTTTTTTTATATTTATTTAATTTTTAGTTTTGTTATTTTAAATATTTAGTTTTTTATTTTTTTATTATTTTAATTTTTTATTTTTATTTTTTGAAAAATTATATTTTATATTTTTTTATTATTTAAATTGATGAGAAATCTGTAATTAATAAATTAAATATGGATACTAATGAAATTGTTATGTTTGAAGATAAGAATAAGTCTATTTTGGATTTAATTGTAAATGATTATTTTGATTTTCAATTTCATGATATCTCATTAAAACAATTGTATACAAAAATGAGAAAATTAAAAAACATTGATGATGATTTTAAACAAGTAAATCAATTATATGAAAAATCTATTTTTCCAAAAATTAAAAATTCATTAAATACAATTGAATCACCATACTTAATAAATATATTCAAATATTATTTTAATCAATATTCAAATGATAAATATAAACAAAAATGTCTTTTATTAATAATATTAAATCATCAAGAAGATATTTTAAAAGAATTAGAATCATTTATTTTTAAATTAATCAAAACAAACAGACTTGGAATATCAAATTCAATAAAATCAACATTTTCAAATGAAGTAACAACATCAAAAGAATATGAATTATTCTTAAAAAAATTATCAAAATGGCATTGTCATATAGAATTTATTAACTTTTATATAGATTATTTATTAACATATTATAATAAAGAATTCGTTTTTAAAAAAGATTTATTTTCAATAGAAAATAACAAAGGTTCATATTTTGGTATATTTGCAAAAAAATCTTTATTTAAATTATCTAGTACAATATGTTCTCATTTACATTTAACTCCTAATATAGATTATTCTAAATTATTATTATTTATTACTTTAAGTTTACAAACTGGATTTAGTTGGACTAATTTATTACGTTTTTTCCCTCAATCACAACTAAATAATATTGCAACTAGTTTAACTGTAAATTTTCTTATTGGTAAAATATCTTCTATTTTACAATATCAATCTTTATTTGTTGAATTTAGAACTATTTCTGATAATATTGAAAAATTAAATATGAATTTGTTTAAAATTGAAAGTTTTTTATATCAATTAATTATATTAGAAATACAAAATGAATTAGATGAAAAATTAAAAATTAATAATGAAAAATTAAAAGAAAATATTATTAAACTAGGAAGTAAAATTGAAAAATATTTAATTGATGTAAATTATGATGAAGAAATACAAAAAAAAATAGAAGAAGAATATGTTGAATTAACATCATTAATTTCAAGTGAAGAAATAGAAAACAGTTATGTATTAGTTAATATGTCACCAAATGAATAAAAAAAAATATTAAAAATATAAAAAAACTAAACAATAATACAATAATAAATATAAATATTAACTATTCTTTATATATTATACAGATAAAATTAATAATATAAAATTATAAAAAAAATAAAAATACTATTCTGGAAAAAAAAAATAAATAAAAATTAATTTAAATGAACGAAGGAGGATTTTCCTTTGGAGATATAAGAAGTTTAAACAATTTATTAAATGGAACAGAAAATGATGATGTAGCAGAAAATCATTTTTATTCAAATGAGACAAAATCAACATTAAATCCAGGTAATTTAGATGGAAAAGATGAAAAAAAAGAAACAGCACCTCCAAATACAAAAATAGAAGCAAAATATAATCATCGTATATTAACAAAACCAAAAAATGAAATTTGGACTGATAAAGATTTTAAAGAAGAAAAATTTGAAGAAGATGGAAGACCAAAACCAAAATATGAAATATTATATAAACAAAATGTTGGTACTGAAGATATTTATTTAGGTTTATCTGGAAAAGATATTTCTTCTAATTCTTGTGATCAATTATTAATGAAAGTTTATTTACCAAATACTAATTTAAAAGAAATTGGTTTAGAAGTTAAAGAACAAAGTGTTCATTTGACTACTCCACAATATTTACTTAATCATACTTTACAATATAAAGTTTTTAAAGATAAAACTGAAGCTAAATGGGATAAAAATAAAGGATTATTATTATTAACATTTTTTGTTAAGAAAAAAAATATTTTAGATGAGTTAGTTGGTGAAGAGAAAAATTAAATTTTTTTTTTATTGGTTTTTTTTAATATTTTTTTAAATTTTATAAAATTGAATATTAAAAATTAATAAAACTTTTTTTTTTTAATATTTTTTATGCTTCTTCATTATTACTTAATTTTTCAATTAACATTTTTTGCTCAGTTTCAATTTTTAATAATGAATCACTTTGACTTTTTAATCTTTCAAGTTCTTCTCTTTTTTCTCTTATTAAAACTTTTAATTCTTGTTCTCTCTTTTCTCTTGATTCAATTTCTTCATATAATTGATTCCTTTTACCTAAAGCTTTTAATTTTTCATTTTCAATAACTTTTGAATGTTTATCAATTACATCATTAATTGATTTGATTAAATCATTGAATTGAATTATTTCTATTAATTTAATAATGTATTATAATAGATTATCTTACTTGAAACAAATTTAGTTGATTCTCCTTTTAATTTTTGAGATGCAGTATATTTATCAACTGCTAAAACTCTAATACTATTATTATCATCAATGGTTATATCAATGTCTTTCATTTTTAATATATATAACAATCATATAAATTAAATTCGTTTAATAATAAAAAATAATTTAATTAATAAAAAACCTAAATTTAAAAAAATATCATTTTTTCATAAAAAAAAATTCAAATTCAAATTTTAAATAAAAAAAAAGGTAATTAAAAAAAGTAAAAAAAGCTAATCTTTATCTATAAATCAGAACCTTTATCCTTCATTAACCCATCATTTTCATTTTCTTTTCTAATTTTATAAATTTTATAAGCAACATAAGCCCCAGCAGCAATAGCTAAAATAAAAAGTAAATTAAGTAACCAAG
>JAEEGK010014047.1_pt1 | contig 17943 bp, 13 predicted proteins | sample 8958771 | NCBI WGS metagenome assembly JAEEGK01 (sample SAMN16246547, study PRJNA631951) | gut metagenome | biome: gut microbiome; feature: rumen; material: SC-attached | host: Bos | place: Iran: Karaj | collected 2018-10
GTTGATTTCATCAGGGGAGGGGAACATCTGCTTTTGGCCGACTCCGCGCTGATGTCTGATGAATCCACCGTGGATTACAGCCTCAGAGGCGCCTGGACAAAGCGTCAACTCTCGCCACATCCCGAAACGATTGGTCTGGACGAGGATTTTGTAGGTGCTTATTTGTGCAAAAAGTCGAATCTAGTTTCTTTCGATGGAAAGCTGTTGGCACTTTGGGATGAGGAATATGTTGCTGACAGCCTTTCATATAGACTTCCTGTAGATTATCTATTGGTTTCTCAAAGACAAAAACCAGATTTGCAATCTGTTGTAAATGCATACGACACAAAACTGCTCCTCATTGACGGTTCGATGCCTCGCTATTTGGCAGAGAAATGGATGGCACAAGCCAATGAAAGGCATTTGCCTTATTATGATATTGGAAAAGGAGCCTTTGAGGTTGGTTTTCCCTAAAATGAAAATGCCCGATTGGATTTTCCAGTCGGGCATTTGTTTTTGCATTCGGTCGTTAGAGGGCTTTCTTGGTCCTCTTTATGAAAAGTATGAACAGCACCAATCCCAAGACAGTGATGGCTGCACCAATGCCGTAGCCGACAGGACGCGGCAGGACGGATCCTAAACCGCCGTCGGCAGCCTTGGCCACAAAGAGGAAACAACCCGTCACCATGGTCATAAATAGGGCAGGGATGAGGGTGATGAGGTACCAGAGCTTGCCTTTGTTCTTGGCGAGATAGACTGAGATGGCCCATAAAGTCACGGTGGCCAGCACTTGGTTGGCCCAGGCGAAGTAACGCCAAATGAGTTGGAAACCGTTTTTGTCGGCGATGCTGTAGACCAAGATGCCTGCGGTGACGGCAAACATCGGCACGGCGATGATGAGACGGTTCTTGATGGGCTTCTGGTCGAAGTGCAGGAAGTCGGCAATGATGAGACGGGCCGAGCGCATGGCTGTGTCGCCCGAGGTGACGGCTGCGCTGATGACACCCAAGATGGTGATGGTGGCGATGATGGGCGTAAACCAGGTGTCGGCGATGATGCCCACGATGGCGGCACCGCTCTTGCCCGTCACGTCGACCACGCTGTCGGGACCGAAGAAATAGGCAGCGGCAGCAGCCCAGATCAAGGCCACGATGCCTTCGGTGATCATGGCACCATAGAAAATCGGACGACCTTGCTTTTCATTGACCATGCATCGTGCCATCAGCGGCGACTGTGTGGCATGGAAACCAGAGATGGCGCCGCAGGCGATGCTGATGAACATCATCGGGAAGATGGGGTTGTTGGCCGCATCGGGGTGACGGTTTTGCAGGCCGCTCCACAGTTCGGGAATCTCCGGCTTGTAGATGATGAAAGCGATAAAAATGGCCACAGCCATGCCCAGCAGCAAGATGCCGAAGATGGGGTAGATCTTGCCGATGAGTTTGTCGATGGGTAACAAGGTGGCAATCAGGTAGTAAGCCAAGATAATGCCAATCCAGATGTAGGGGTTCCAGCTTTGCGTGAAGTGCGCGTTGAGCAAGGTGGCTGGCGTGTTGACGAACACCACACCGACCAAGATCATCAGGATGATGGTGAAGGCACGCATGACCTGTTTGGCACCGTTACCAAGGTAAGTGCCATGAATTTCAGGCAGGCTTGCGCCTTTGTCGCGCAACGAAATCATGCCAGCAAGGTAGTCGTGGACTGCACCAGCGAAGATGCTACCCAACACGATCCACAGGAACGAGGCCGTGCCAAACTGCGCCCCCATGATGGCTCCGATGATGGGCCCGACGCCAGCGATGTTCAGAAACTGAATCAAGAAGATGCGCCAGGGCTTCATCGGCACGTAGTCGACGCCATCGGCCATGGTAGTGGCCGGCGTGGCACGCTGCGGGTCAACGCCGAAGACTTTTTCGACAAAATTACCGTAGACGAGATAGCCGAGAATCAATACGACCAAAGCGATAAAAAAAGTAATCATAGGTCTGCGTGTTTAATTGCTGCAAAATTACAGTTTTTGAAAAATAAAACGCACGGTTAGGACCAAAAATGCAAACAAAAAACGACTTGAATTTTTTCAAGCCGCTTTATGGTTGTTTTTGTGACAAGGCTTAGTCGTCTATTTTAGTAACAACGAAGTTCTTGTTAAACTTGATTTCAAGTTCGCTGTTAAGCTCAACGTCCCAGCCTCTGCGCTTTTTTTCAATCTTGGTGATGCTTTGTCCGGCAAAGTTGGTGTTCACATAACTTGAAATACGATCTGGAATAAGCTCGGTGGGCACAGTTGTGTAAATGCTTGAATGCTCGCAGTCAATCTTTTTCCATTCAGAACCTCGGTTAAACTCGAGTTGAGTACCGTCACTCAGTCGTACTTCATATTCGTCCCATTCAGCGTTCACCAAGAGGACTGAGGCCTTAGGAAAATACTGGCCAACGAACTTGGTGATTTCGGGAGTACTGTTGTTGTTCTGCGCCATTGCTGTGGTTATACCACAGAAAAGGATGGCGATGAAAGCAGTAATGATACCTAACTTTTTCATTTTTTATTTGATTTAGAGATTATTTAAAGTGATTAAATATATTTTTTAATACAAAACTCATGCCATAGTTTTTATTCCTTCTTCCCTCCAAATTCCATCAACCAAGCCTTCAGGAAGGCATCGATATTGCCATCCATAACGCCTTGAACGTCAGAGGTTTGATAATTGGTACGATGGTCTTTCACGCGGCGGTCGTCGAAGACGTAGGAGCGGATTTGGCTGCCCCATTCGATCTTCATCTTGCCCGCTTCAATCTTGTTCTGCTCCTCCATACGGTGACGCATCTCACGGTCGTAAAGTTGCGACTTCAGCAAGCGTAAGGCATTCTCACGGTTCTTGGGTTGGTCGCGGGTCTCAGTGTTCTCGATGAGGATCTCCTCTTCCTCGCCCGTGTAGGGGTCTTTGTATTGGTAACGCAGACGCACGCCCGACTCCACCTTGTTCACGTTCTGTCCACCTGCACCGCCACTGCGGAAGGTGTCCCACGACAGGCGTGATTGTTCGACAACAATCTCGATCGTGTCATCGACGAGAGGGGTGACGAACACCGAGGCGAACGAGGTCATTCGCTTGCCTTGGGCGTTATAAGGGCTGACACGCACGAGACGGTGCACACCGTTTTCACCTTTCAGGTAGCCGTAGGCATACTCGCCTTCGAGTTTCATGGTCACCGACTTGATGCCAGCCTCGTCAGCTTCGAGCAGGTTGGAAATGGTGAGTTTATATTTGTGATTCTCTGCATAGCGCATATACATACGCATGAGCATCTGGGCCCAGTCTTGGGCCTCAGTGCCACCCGCACCAGCATTGATTTTCAGCACGGCGCTCATCGGATCGGCTTCCTCGCGCAGCATGTTCTTGAATTCCAGGTTCTCCACGATTTGGATGGTAGTGTTGTATTGCTCGTCCACTTCCTCCTCGGTAGCTTCGCCTTCCTTGGCGAAGTCGAAGAGCACGGCGAGGTCGTTGTAGGCGTCGGAAGCTTCCTTGTAGCCGTTGAGCCAGCCTTTCACCTCACGCACTTTCTTCATGGTGACCTCAGCGGCCTTGGGGTCGGCCCAAAACTGCGGGTCCTGTGTCTTTTCGTCTAATTCTTGGGCTTCGATGGTACGACGGTCCACGTCAAAGATACCTCCTCAAGGCATCAATCCTCTTACATAAGTCTTTAAGTTGGTCAGCAGTGATCATATTAATAATAATAAAGTTGTTATTTTGACTCGGGACTGCGGGACGCGAGACTAAGGAACCTACAAAGTCTCGCGTCTCATGTCTCGAGTCTTTATTTCAGGCTGCAAAGGTAAGAAAAAGTTTTATTCCAATTCCTCCAACGGATTGTACTTGTTTTTAATGACAATAACGGTCATTTTCCTATCCGTAGGCTCAAGGGCGATGCCTTGCGGCTCGAGAATCGTCCTCAAATCATCAATGGTGTAATCACTCCTATAATTCGCATAACTTATATCCTTCACATATAAGCTATCACACAAGTCGTTTCTCGTATAAGCATTACTGCCGCTTCCTTTTGCATTATTTGGAATCTCTGCATAAATAGGCAATCCGATATCCTGTCGAACCAGACCTATCAACATCTTATAGTTTATCAAACCTCCTGGTTGTCCATAGACAAGCTTCGCCGTGTCGGTGATGTACATCCTATACGCTTGCGTCACTGTGGTGTCGATTTCTATCAAACCTTCTTCTACAAGGGTGTTGAGAAGCCTATGATAGTTTTTGGGTTCCTGCTTAAACGACAGGTTGAAATGACATTTCGGGAATTCGCCGAAGTCTACATTAGCAATCATTACCGTGTCATAATTGAGATCCGTGCCTTGACTCCAAACATCATAATACATGGCTTGGTTAGCAAAGCCAGCCGCATTCCCGAAATAAGTGTTCTCGACAGTATTCGTATAAAATTTGTTCGACATGTCCAGCTGCTTATCTTCAATCAACACCGTGCGCATTTCAAGGCGGAAATCCTCGTTTTCGATTACCTTCACTTCATCATTTATGGCATTGACACCAAGGAAGAAGGGTATTGTGATTAGTGAATTGTTCAGCACATGGAACACTATCGACCAGAAAAGACTATAGTTGATAACAAAGTATGAGGCTACTAAAGCAAAACCGAACTTTTCCAAAACAGAAACGAACAACATAAAACACTGTCCCTCACCATTGTAATTGCCTGCATGAGCTACTGCGAAGAGTATTGATGAGAGCAACATCAGACAGAACAACTTCTTTTTTCTGTCTTCACTAAAACAGATGAGTATAATGGCGCCGCAAACTAAAGTTATCAAAGACAACCACCAACCAACCGATAAAGTAAACAAAGCCATCAGTATTATGGATGTTATGCCAGTCCACAATTTCCCGTTTCCCCATAGCCTGAAAACAAGTTCCTCCATAATAGGACCCACTAATCCAACATACAGAATGACAGGTAGAATGCCAAACTGATAGATCATATTATATAAAGCATTCATTATCGGAGAGCCAAAATCCTCCAAGCTCTCACCTTTAATTATCAAAAAAGTTAGGCAGACCACAACGATGCAAATGCCCCACCATAAAGCCCACTTGAAAAGCTTTGGTTCTCTTGTTTTCTGTTCAATTTGTGTAGTCATTTCTTCCATGGCTTAAACCCTTGTCCGTGTCGGGCACAACTTTTAATGGTTAGTTGTAAAACGTTGTTCTATAATGTGTTAATCTGTTGGCAAATTCCAATTTCAATCTGAGAACCATCAACCAGACCCACAAAAATACATTTTTTTCTTTTTCGTTGCTACATTTGGCATGCTGTTCAAAAAAATAGTGTTTTTATTACAAAAATGTATCAGATTATCGCACTCCCCTTGTAATAAATCTTTACCTTTGTTGTCTAACATGATGAACGTTGCAACGAAAAAGCATTATGAACAACGACAAAGAACATCAGTTTGAACTTTTGGTGCGGCAGCACAAACGGACCATCTACACGGTGTGCTACATGTTCTCGCACAACAAGGCCGAAATCGACGACCTGTTTCAGGAAATCTTGATTCGGCTATGGAATGGCTTCGACAATTACGAAGGACGCAGCACCGCCCAGACTTGGATTTATCGCGTGGCACTCAACACGGCCATCAATCAGGACAAGAAGGAACGCCGCCGCATAGAGACGGTGCCATTGACCGTCGACATCGACCCTTACGAGGCCGACGACCCGTCCACGCATCAAATCCGTGAGCTCTACGACCGCATCTCGCGCCTCGACCTCATCGACCGAAGCCTCATCCTGCTTTGGCTCGAAGGCATCAGTTACGACGAAATCGGGGCCATCATCGGCATCACACCGAACAATGTGGGGGTGAGGCTGGCACGCATCAAGGACAAACTGGTGAAAATGTCGAAAAACGAATGAAAGGGAATCATCATGGAAAAAAACGATAACAATAATCTCTCCGAACTGGATCAACTGAAGGCCCAATACGAAACGCTAAAGCAGCAGTTCGACCAACAGGAAATCCTCAACGACCGGCTGATGAAGTCGTCTATCAAACGCAGCACAGATTTTTACAAACGGTATCGTACCATTCAATTCATGGTTTATCCTTTGATGGTCATTGTCGGCCTGTTGACTATCAAATGGTTATTTGGCAACAACCTCTCATTGAGGCTGTTTTGGGTAGCTTTCTGCGTGATTTGTTTTGTCGCAGAGCTATGGATGACGAAAATGGTTCGCTTCAAGATGTTGGAAAACAACGACTTGCTAACGCTTTCCAATCATGCACGTTCTTTCAAGAAACTTTATGCCATTTTTGTGGTATCATACGCTGTCTCGGTCACCATCTTTATTGTTGGCTGGCTAATGTCGGAAATCGGAAGTAACGGTTATCTGCCAAACTTTGGGGCCTTCATCATTGTGTTTTGTCTTGCGCTTGTGGCAATAGTGAGTTTGGGAATCGCCGAAATTCGCTATAAAACAAGGCCTTGCGATGAGATTATCCGCCAGATTGAGGCTTTTGAGACAACAACAAATAAGGAAACAGGTTTCAATAAGAAACAGCAGTGGTTCTGCATCGCCATGATTGTCGCATTCGTTGGTCTCGACATTTGGGCTTACACGATTGTCGGAACCTACCTGAAACTGCCGCCGATGTGGCGCACCGTGGAATATGTACGGGCTGCAGATGACCATTTGACGGAAGGGAAACTGGCAATCTGGGAAGTCTTTGCCGATACGGTCATCCCCGAAAAGGATATCCCAGAATTGCGGCAAATCTTAAATGATGATTCGTATATTCTGATGGAAGGACGGCAGGAGGCAAAAATGGAAATTGGCGATGAGGCGATGCATAGCCGGAGACAAGACGAAAACAATCCCAAGGGAGTGCAACTATATTTGCTGAAAAAGAACTCCCAGGAAGGTCCGGCGATCAGTTCGATGGCTTTGGAAGGCAAGCCGATAGTGCAAAGGGTGGATGTAACCAAACCTCCCAAATACCCAAGCAACGGCTCCGTTCCGATGATCGTGTGGCTGACTCCTGAAGCAGGCCAACTTTGGCTTGAATTTACCAAGCACCTCACTGGAAAAAGAGGTGCCGTTTCCATCGATGGCGTGGTAGTTCAGGAATGGAAAATCATGAGTAACCTTGAGAATGGCTGTTTCTTCATCATGAGGGAATGGTCGTCGAAGGAGGAACTGGAGGCGTTTTGTGAACAATTGATTCGCCAGTGAAACATTGTCGCTTTGCGTCATTGCGAGGAGGAACGACGAAGCAATCCAGAAAACAAAATGGTTTAGTGTCTGGATTGCTTCGTTCCTCGCAATGACGTACCCGCAGAAAAAAAACGAAAAAAATCTCACTTTTTTCTTGACATATTCAAAAAAGTTGTACTTTTGCAGTGTTCTAATAAACTAATACACTAATGCTAATAAGTGCAACATACAGATCGCTAGGCGAAAACGAAAAAATGGATTTATTTTCCACTGGATGTAACAAATGTGGGCTTTCTGCGTATTACCTGTGGCAATAGTGTTGTGATACCTATTTAATAATCAAGGCGATGATTCGATTGGAGAAAATAAACAAGACCTACTTTGGCGCCCAGCCCTTGCACGTGCTGAAGGGCATTGATTTGGAGGTTGCAGAAGGGGAGATGGTCAGCATTATGGGAGCTTCGGGCTCGGGGAAATCCACCTTATTAAATATATTGGGCATCCTCGACAATTACGACTCAGGTGAATACTACCTCAACGGGAAATTGGTGAAAAACCTCAGCGAGAACGAGGCCGCCGACATGCGTAACCGTACCATCGGATTCATCTTCCAGTCGTTCAACCTCATCCCCTTCAAAACCGCGATGGAGAACGTGGCGTTGCCCCTCTATTACCAGAACGTGGGTCGCAAGAAGCGCAATGAGTTGGCCATGGAATACCTGGAACGCTTTGGCCTGAAGGAATGGGCCGACCATTACCCCAACGAACTCTCCGGCGGACAAAAACAGCGTGTCTCGATGGCCCGCGCTTTGGTGACCCGACCGAAAGTCATCCTTGCTGACGAGCCTACGGGTGCCTTGGATAGCAAGACCTCCGCCGAGGTGATGCAAATCCTTCGTGAAGTGAACCAAAGCGGCATCACCATGATCATTGTCACCCACGAAAAAGGCATTGCCCTGCGTACCAACAAAATCATCCACCTGAAAGACGGTGTCATCGAAAATATAGAAATCAACAACCCCGACAATATCGACTTCGATAAGGAAATTAAGTAATGGACTTCTGGCGCGAAATATTCATGGCCTTGAGCCGCAACAAGTTGAGGACTTTCCTCACGGGATTCGCCATCTCGTGGGGCATCTTCATCCTCATTGTGCTGCTCGCTGCCGGCAATGGCATCATCAACGCGATTGGCGAGGAGTTCAGCGACCAGTCCAGAAACGTCTATACCATATATTGGGGAGAAACCTCAAAGCCGTTCAAAGGGCACGGCACCAACCGCGCCATCTATTTCAACGACAAGGACATACGTTTTTTGGAAACCGAAGCCAAGCATGTTGATCAGGTGTCGCCGAGTAGCTATTTCAGCGGCACAGCCATTTTCAACGACAAATCGAACAGCATTTTTGTGAACGGCGTAAGGCCCGTCTTCAAGGACATCAACAATGTGAAGATGTTGGAAGGACGATTCATCAACGTGCAGGACGAGAAAAACAGCGAAAAGTACATTGTTATTGATAAGACTTTGCGCGACAAGCTCTTTGGCGAAGGCGTGTCGCCGCTCGGCCAGTTTATTATCATCAACAATATGGCTTTCAACGTTGTAGGTGTTTGCGAAGCAGAAAGACACTCAGATGGCGGCGAAAGCTACATTCCTTTTTCCACTTTGAAATCCATCAAGCGGATCAGTCGTTACTGGAGGCTGAGTTTCACGGTCAAAGGCTTGGAAACCAAAGAAGAAAACGAGGCGTTCACTCATTATCTGCGCACCCAATTGGCGCATTTGCACGAGTTTGACCCCGACGACACCTCTGCCGTTTACATCGGTAGCACCCAAGAGGAATACCTTCAAACCATGAAAATTTTCCGCACCTTTGAGCTTTTCATCTGGATTATCGGTTTCGCCATGCTCATTTCGGGCATCGTGGGTGTGAGCAACATCATGCGCATCACCGTGAAGGAACGCACCAACGAAATCGGCATCCGCAAGGCTCTTGGTGCCAAGTCGCGCTCGATCTTGGCCTCCATCGTCACCGAATCCTTGATTATCACCACCATTTTCGGCTATATCGGGATGTGGCTCGGCATGATTGCAGCTGAGGTCGGTGGCAATATTCTGGCTAAGGTTCAGGAAGGCAAGGAAATCTCCTTGAATATCGTCCCGAGCATCGACATCCGCATCGTGCTGATGGCCACGGCTTTGCTCATCGTCTGTGGCGTATTGGCAGGTTTCTTCCCTGCCCGCAACGCCGTGAAAATCAAACCTATTGAAGCAATGAATTACAGATAAAAACCACGCATCATGTTCGACTTCGACGGCATACACGAGATTTGGCAGACCATCACGCGCAACAAGACCCGCAGCTTGCTGACTGCTTTCGGCGTGTTTTGGGGCATTTTCTTGCTTGTCGTCTTGTCCTCAACGGGAAACGGTTTCGAGAACGGCCTGATGCAGCAGGTGGAAGGCGTGACCCCCAACACGGCTTTCTTCTTCACAGGTGAAACCAGCGAACCTTACAAAGGCTATCAAAAAGGTCGTTCTTGGTCGATGCAATTGGCCGATTTGGAGGCCATCAAGGAAACTTTCCCGTGTGTCAAAGCCATCTCGCCCGAGGCTAGCGTGTGGTCGAGCGAGGACAAGAACGTGATTTACGGCAGTCGCGGCGGCAGTTTCTCTGTGAAAGGCGTGCTGCCCGAATACAACGAGATTGAAAAGTCGAAGATTCTGAAGGGCCGTTTCATCAACGATACCGACATCTCTGCCAACCGAAAGGTGTGTCTCTTGGGAAAGAAAGTGTATGAAACCATGTTTGAGCGAGGCGAAGACCCATTGGGTAAGATGGTCAAGGTCAACGGAATATATTTTCAGGTGGTGGGCGTGATACGTTCCTACACTGATAATGTCAACATCAACGGTTCCATTGACGAGTCGGTCATCCTGCCGTACACAACCATGCAGCAAGTGTATGCCTTAGGTGACAAGATTCGTTTCTTTGCCATCGTGGCTGATGATGAGACGCCCATCACGAGCTTTGAAGAAGACCTGAAACAGCTCATCAAGCAGCGGCACGACATTGCGCCCACCGACGAGGATGCCATCAACTCGTTCAACGTGTCGGAGATTTTCAAAGCTTTCAAAGGCCTGTTTTTCGGCATCCATGTCCTCATCTGGATTGTGGGATTGGGCACGTTGATGTCGGGCATCATCGGGGTAAGCAACATTATGCTCGTAACGGTGAAAGAACGCACTCGCGAAATTGGTGTAAGGCGCGCTATCGGGGCCAAGCCCAAGGATATCATCGGCCAAGTGTTGTCGGAGAGCCTGTTGCTCACCACATTGGCGGGTTTAGTCGGTTTGTGTATCGGTGTAGGCATTATGGCTATCGTGGGGATGATCACTTCCAACATGCCGAGCGACAACATGATGTTCCAGGACCCGAACCTCGGCTTCGGCGCAGCTGTGACCGCCACCGTCATCGTCATTATATCAGGCCTCCTTGCTGGTGTTTTGCCTGCTTGGAGAGCCATTCAGATTAAGGCTATTGATGCAATTAGGGAAGAATAATATTAAAACACAATACCATGAAGAAGTTTTTCAAAATTCTGTTTTTCATCTTGTTAGGAATAGGGGTCATCTGGACTTTCGTCTACCTTTACAAGAAATCGAGGCCGAAGGAGGTTGTTTATGCAATCGAGACGGCCAAAATCGACACCATCCAGAAATCAACGGTGGTGACGGGACAGATCGACCCGCGCGACGAGGTGGCCATGAAGCCCCAAGTGTCGGGCATCATCTCTGAAATCCTGAAAGAACCTGGCCAGCAGGTGCAGGAGGGTGAGGTCATCGCCGTGGTGAAGGTCATCCCCGACGTGAGCAATCTCGCTGCTGCCGAGTCGCAGGTGCGCGTAGCCAAGATGAACTTGGACAACGTGGAAAAGACCTACCAACGCCAGCAAAACCTGAAGGCTAAAGGCTTGATTTCCACAGAGGAATTCGAGAAGTCGCAACTCGAATACCAGCAGGCTAAGGAAAGCTACAGCAACGCCCAAGACCAGCTGAACATCATCAAGGAGGGTATCTCGAAGAACGCAACGGGCTACAGCAACACGAAAATCAAGGCCACCATCTCGGGCATGATTCTCGACATCCCCGTCAAGGTCGGCAACTCGGTCATCAACTCCAACACCTTCAACGACGGCACTACCATTGCGACCATCGCCAACATGAAGGACATGATTTTCAAGGGCAAACTCGACGAAACCGAGGTGGGCAAAATCCACGAGGGAATGCCTATGACTTTGACTATCGGTGCCATGAACGACCGCAAGTTTGATGCCGTGTTGGAATACATTGCGCCCAAAGGCACACAAGAAAGCGGTGCCGTGTTCTTCGAAATGAAAGCCCGCGCCATCCTGCCTGACGACATCTTCGTTCGCGCCGGCTATTCCGCCAACGCCGAAATCATCCTCGACAGGGAGGAAGGCGCCGTGACTGTGCCCGAAAGTTGTATTAGCTATGAGGACGGCGAAACCTACGTGTATCGCTGCACCAAGGAAGACGCTCCGCAACAATTTGAGAAGCAAGCTGTTAAAGTCGGCCTTTCCGATGGCGTGAACATTGTCGTCAAGGAAGGGCTGCAGGTGGGCGACAAAATCCGTGGAAACGAAAAAACCGAAGAAAAATGAAACGCACATTTTTAATGACGCTCTTGATAGCGACCATGCTCAGTGTCCAAGCCCAAAAGGTGTGGACGCTTGACGAGTGCATCGACTATGCCCTTGAGCATAATCTCGACCTGAAAAAGACCCAATTGGCACGACAGCAGGCTGAATACCAATATAAAGCCAGCAAAAACGCTTGGCTTCCCACCTTGAGTGCCAATGCAGGCGAATACTTTGGCTTTGGTCAATCGCCTTCATATACAGGTGTTTACGTGTCTGATAATTCCTCTTCGGCTTCATTTGGCGCCAATCTTTCACTGCCGCTGTTTCAGGGTATGGGTCTCTACAATACCGCCAAAGCCGATGCTTTGAATCTGCAAGCCAGCGAGATGGACCAAGAAGCGGCCCAACTCAACCTCAAACTCAACGTGATGGCATTTTACATGCAAGTGCTTTACGGCAAGGAGCAGGTGGAAATCGCCCGCAGGCAAAAGGAACTCTCCGCCGAGCAGTTGCAAAAGACCCAACAGCTTTTTGAAAGCGGCCGTTTGGCTGAGGCCGATGTCTACGAAAGCCAGGCCCAGCTCGCCTTAGACCAAGCCACACTCACTCAGGCAGAGACCGATTTGGCACTGAGTCTGCTTACTCTGACGCAAGTTCTTGAAATTGAAGACAGTGAGGGTTTTGAAATCAGTGAGCCGGAAGCGTTCTTCGCCAATCAGGAGCTGCTTTCCTACACACCGCAATCCACCATTGCATACGCTTTGCAGAACCAACCCGCTATGGAAGCCGCACGTTTGCGTTTGCAAAAGAGTCATTACGACCTGAAAGCCAGTAAGTCGGCATGGCTTCCCACTTTGGGTTTCTACGCAGGCTATTCCAACGGGCTTTACCGTTATTTCTCCGAAAACTATCCCAACACGCCCGTCAACGAGCAGTTGAAGCGCAACAGCAGGACGCAACTCGGCGTTTCGCTCAACATCCCGATTTTTAACGGAATGAAGACAAAATACCGTGTGAAGATGACCGAGCTTTCCATCGCCGACGAAGAGCTCAACCTCGAAAACACCGAGAAAACGCTGCGCAAAGAAATCCAGCAAGCCTACGGCAACGCCAAGGCCGCCGAACAGAAAATGACCGCCATGGAAAACAGTTTGGAGGCTTCGCGCGTCGCATACGAATATGCCAATGCAGGTTTTGAGATGGGGAAAAAGACCCTCTTGGAACTCAATGAGAGCAAAATCCGCTACCACAAGGCCGAATCTGACTTGCTGCAAGCGCGTTACGAATACCTTTACCGTTGCAAAATCATTGAGTATTATAGGAATGCGAAATAATAATTCGAATCAATCATCGTTAGTCAATTAAATTAAATAAACTCAAACTTCATTTTTTCAACTTAAAAGAGCTATGAACAAACGTTTTTATATCCTTTTTGCACTCATAGGGTGCTTCGTTTTGTCAGGAATGGCACAAAACAAAGTGACGGGAACCATCGTCGAGGAAGCCAACGGCAAAGGCATTCCCTTCGTCAATGTGGGCTTGTTCCGCCAGGCCGACAGCGTCTTTGTGAGCGGTGCCGCTTCCGACGACAAAGGACAGTTCGAGTTGGTGGCACCCAACGGCGATTACCGTCTGCAAGTGTCGGCCATCGGCTTCCAAACCTTCGAGCAGGTGTTGGCCGTTAAAGGCAACCAAAATCTCGGTCAACTGAAACTCAAGGAGGGCTCCACCAAACTTGGTGAGGTGACCATCATCGAGAAGCGTCCTCTATTTGCAGTGGAAGGGGAGAAGACTATGTACAACGTTGCCGAAGACAACAGTATTCAGACGGGTACACTTTCGGATGCTTTGCAAAACGCCCCTGGCGTGAGCGTCGATGTGGAAGGCAACATTAGTCTTCGCGGCACATCAAGCGTGGAGGTGTGGATCAACGACAAACCTTCGCACATGACCGCTGAGAACCTCAAGACCTACATCCAGACCTTGCCCGCCAATAGCATCGACCATGTAGAGGTCATCACCAACCCATCGGCGCGCTATGGCTCAAAGGCTGACGGCATCATCAACATCGTTACCAATGCTAGGGTACAGAAGAACGAGTTCTTTAGCTTCGGCGTGAACGTCTCAACCCATCCTTATATTGACCCTTGGGCTTCCTACGTTTGGTCGAACGAAAAATTGACGGTCAATGCCTACATCAACGGCAGCTATTCCGATTGGAAAGGCAATTCCTTCATAGATCAGTCGCTATTCGATGCGAGCGGAGCTCTTGCCAATCATGAAATCGATAGTACGCTTTTCAAAAACAATATGTATGGCGTGGGCGGTTTCTTCAGCTTGGATTATGAGATTGATACAGCGAATAGTTTGAATGTTTGGTTGAGCGGATGGCCCAATTGGGGTGACGCTACCAACAACACCTCTTTTTTTAGGGAGGAGTATCTGCCCAATGTGCTGACCACCGATATGCGCGAAAGCACTAATGGCAGAAACAGTCAATACTTCGCTAATTACGGCTTGTATTACCAGCATAAGTTCAACAATGAAGGTCATAACCTCTCCGTTAGCGTCAATGGGATGAGTTTTGGTGGACGCGAAAATGGCGAAGCAACAAGGAAATTCACTTTGCCCATGGACTACACCCGTGTGTTGCGTCAAAACAGCTCCTACCATTCCACAGGTGTCGAGGGCGAGATTGTCTACAACCGTCCTTATTCTGAGAACGGAGAGATTTCGGTGGGTTATACTATTGGCTATGATCCTGAGCATCAAAGTCTTGTTACCGACACTGTGATCAATCCTAATTCGGATAAAGAGGCATGGGAGTGGGACAAAGACGTCTACCGTACCTACAATGCCAAGTTCACAGAATTGAACAACGAAGCCTTTATCACCTTACAGCACAAGTTTGGCGGTTTCACTGTGAAGCCGGGCATCCGCTTTGTCAGCGAGCTGGTCAAAGGTGCTTATCCCGACTCGTCGCAATACAACTTCAATAAGCATTTCTTCAGCCTGAGACCTTCGCTTCACCTGTCTTATCGCACCAAGTCAATGCACAACTTCAGTTTGAGCTACACGCGCCGCATTGCTGCGCCTGGAGCCGAGCAGTTGAGTCGTTTCCCCATGTACAACGAGGACAGCTACAGCAGTGGCAACCCCGATTTGGATCGCGTCTTCACCAACTCCATTGAGGCAGGCTGGACCAAGTATTGGGACAACTTCGGCTCTGTTGGTCTGTCTGCCTATTATCGCGGCAAGACCAACAACGTCAATAAGATAGAAGTCTCTCGTTACCATTGGCTGTACGGTCGCGTAGTTCCTTACAGTTATCCTGTCAATGTCGGCAAAAGCCATAACGCGGGCTTCGAGTACAATATGATGTATCGCCCCAACGGCTTCTTCAACCTTCGTTTCTATGCCAATCTGTATGATTCCTATATCAAGACGGAGTATGAGGGACATGAATATGAAAAAGACATGTGGTCTTACAGTTTCCGTCTCAACATGTGGGCAAAGCTGTGGAACAAACTGGAATTGACGGCTTCGGGCTACTACAGTTCACCAACGCAATCCTTGTTTAGCGAGCGTCAAGGCTATTTTGGCGTTGATGCGGGTCTGCGTGCCGATTTCTTCGATCGTAAGTTGTCGGTTTTCGTCAATGCCAACGACATCTTTAACACCAACCGCTTTGGGCATTCGAACAACAGCCCGTATGTACAGTCGAACTCCTCCTACAAATACAACAGCCGTAGCGTTGCTGTCGGCGTGACCTTCCGCTTCGGTAAGATGGAGCTGGAACAGATGGCCCGTCAAGGCGGCGAAGACGCACCAAGCGCTCCTCAAGGCATGGGTGGAATGTAAAATTTAGCCCTTTATTCACCCCAGAGACGCGAATTTTTCGCGTCTCTTTTTGTTTCATTTTGGCATTTTCGCCACAAAAAAGCCCAAATTTCGCCACAAATGGGCGAATTTCGCCACAAAAACCCCATTTTGGACACATTTTCTACACAGTGTTGCACGATGCTGTACTTTTGCAACGTTTTTACAACCGAAAACAATTTTAATTTTAATCATTTAATCGAAAACAAAAATGAAAATTATTGGAACAGGAAGCGCATTGCCGAAACTTACGGTAACCAACGACGACTTGGCCACTTTTTTGGACACCAATGATGCATGGATTTCTTCCCGTACAGGTATCCAAGCCCGACACCTATTATCTACTGAAACTTTATATGACTTGGCCGTTGAAGCCGCCAATAAGGCAATCGAGTCTTCAGGGCTTCGCACCGATCAGATCGATTTCCTTTTGGTCTCTAATGTGGCTAACCAACACGTCACCCCTGGATTGAGTTGCATTATCCAAAAGCGTATCGGTGTTACCTGTGCAGGTCTCGACATCAACGTGGCTTGTGCTGGTTTTGTCAATGCCCTAATGCTCGCCGACAGTATGATTAAGGCGGGGCATGCCAAGAATATTTTGATTGTGTGTGCCGAAGAGCCTACCAAATACTGTGACTGGCACGAGAGAGACTGCAGTGTGCTGTTTGGAGATGGAGCTGGTGCTGTGGTGCTGACTGAAGGTAGTGCCTTCAAGGACGTAAAGCTCACCATGATTTCTGACCGTGATGTGTTGTATTACGAACGTGGTATGGAAACCACACCGTTTGAACAACATTATACGAAAGGCCAACCCTTGGTGATGAAAGGCAAAGAATTGTTCAAAACCGCTGTCACCGAATCAGCTAAGGACATCCAAAATGTATTGGACTACAATCATCTGACCCATGAGGACATCACTTGGTTCCTGCTGCATCAGGCCAACAAGCGCATCATCGAGGGTATTCGCCACATTATTGGTGGTCCCGAGGAAAAGTATCCAACCATCATTGAGAAGTATGGCAACACCTCTTCAGCCAGTATCCCGATTATGCTTGATGAGATGTTGAAAGCCAACAAGATAAAGCAGGGCGACAAGATTATCATGAGTGCCTTTGGCGCTGGTTTCGTGTCTGCAGCCTGCTTGTGGGAATGGGAGTTTTAATTGAATGCGGAATGATGAATGATGGTTTTTGCCCCATTCAGCATTAGCTTCGCTGAATCTGCGATTTCAGCATTCCGAATTCGGCATTATGGAAATATTAACAGAGAAGAAAAAACTACAACAATATATGAATACTGATAATAGAAGAGTAGTAATCACCGGCATGGGTGCCGTTTCGCCGATTGGCAACGACCTGCCGACCATTTGGGATAACCTGATGAAGGGCTATTGCGGCATCGACTTCATCAAATCATTCGATACCACCGACCTTCCCGTGAAGATTGCCGCCGAGTTGAAAGACTTCAACCCCGAGGCTTGTGGCGTCGATAAGGCTTTTTTCAAACGTAACGACCGTTTTGCGGTTTATACTTTGGCCGCTGCCTATCAAGCTATGAAAGACAATGAAGACATGCAGATGGACCCCAGCCGTTTGGGTGTGTATGTTGGCTCCGGCATCGGTGGCTTCGACACCATTATGAAGGGCGTCAAGACCTATTATGATGAAGGTGCGCGTTGGATTTCTCCTTTGATGATTCCAACCATGATTGGCAACCAAGCCTCTGGCAGCGTGGCCATCCGCTACAACGCTCAAGGCCCCTGCGTACCCATCGTGACGGCTTGTGCCACGGGTACACACAGTATCGGTGAGGCCTATCGCGCCATAAAGCATGGTTATGCCGATGCCATCATCGCAGGTGGTTCGGAGGCGGGCATCAACCCCGTGTCTATCGGCGGCTTTGCCAACTGCAAGGCTTTGACGAAAGCTGAAGACCCGAAACATGCTTCCTTACCGTTCAACAAAAACCGCGCTGGTTTTGTCATTGCTGAAGGTTCAGGTATTGTGTTGCTTGAGGAATACGAACACGCCAAGAAGCGTGGCGCGAAGATCTACGCTGAGCTTTGCGGCTATGGTAACAGCTGCGATGCATACCACAGCACGGCTCCCCGTCCCGACGGCACGACTCAAAGTTTGGCAATTAAGCAGGCTTTGGATGAAGCTCAGTTTA
>JAEEGK010014053.1_pt1 | contig 17936 bp, 10 predicted proteins | sample 8958771 | NCBI WGS metagenome assembly JAEEGK01 (sample SAMN16246547, study PRJNA631951) | gut metagenome | biome: gut microbiome; feature: rumen; material: SC-attached | host: Bos | place: Iran: Karaj | collected 2018-10
TCCCTGACCAACCCATCATCACCAACATCGTTAAGGAGTTCGGTGCGCCCATCATGACCACCTCATTGGCCGACGAGGAAGACGAAATCAACCCCTACCTCACCGACCCCGAGGAAATTCATGACCGTTACAAGGACCTGGTGGATATCGTCATCGATGGTGGCGCAGGTGAAAACGAGGAGAGTACCGTAGTTGATTGCACTGACAATGAGATAGTTATCATCCGCCAAGGCAAGGGATTGTTGGACGAATGAAAAAAATTTAGAGCTAAAAGGCTACAATAACGAAAAAAGTAGTACCTTTGCAGCCGCAAAAAAAGGCTGACTCGGTAGCTCAGCAGGTAGAGCACAACACTTTTAATGTTGGGGTCCTGGGTTCGAGCCCCAGCCGGGTCACCAAGAAACAAAAAATCTCCGACTTGGTCGGAGATTTTTTGTTATCTTTGCCAACCTAAAGAATCTACAATGATTGACATATTGAAAGACCTCAACGAGCCTCAACGTGAGGCCGTTACCACTATAGAAGGCCCTGTGATGGTGATTGCTGGTGCAGGTTCAGGCAAAACCCGCGCCCTTACCTACCGCGTCGCCTACATGATACAAGAGGGCGTTGATCCTTTCAGCATCATGGCCCTCACTTTCACCAACAAGGCCGCCCGCGAGATGAAGGAACGCATCATGCAACTCGTCAACGCCAGCGATGCCCGCAACGTGTGGATGGGCACTTTCCACTCCATCTTCGCCCGTATCCTGCGCATCGAGGCGGAGAAGATTGGCTTCACCAGCAACTTCTCCATCTACGACACTGACGACTCCAAGGCACTCATCACACAAATTCTCAAAGACTTGAGTCTTGATACAAAGGTCTACCCCGCCAAGCAGGTGCTGTCGCGCATCTCGGCGGCCAAGTCGAGCCTCTACTCGCCCGAAGACTATGCCAACGACCCCGAGATCCAAGAGACCGACCGCAAGTCGAACAAGCCACTCATTGCCCAACTCTTCAAACTCTACAACGAGCGCCTACACCGCGCCAACGCCATGGATTTCGATGACATTCTCTACTTCACGAACATCCTGCTGCGCGACAACCCTGACGTGCTCTACAAATACCAGAACCACTTCAAGTTCATCCTCGTCGACGAGTACCAGGACACCAACTACGCCCAATACCTCATCGTGAAACGCATCGCAGCACTGTTCGAAAACATTTGTGTGGTGGGCGACGATGCCCAAAGCATCTACGCCTTCCGTGGCGCCAACATCCAAAACATCCTCAACTTCAAGAACGACTATCCCGACTATAAGTTGATCAGATTGGAACAAAACTACCGCTCCACCCAGAACATCGTCAATGCCTCGAACGCCGTCATCGCGCACAACAAGGACCAAATCAAGAAGAAGGTGTGGAGCGACAAGGAAAAAGGAGAGCTGATTGGCCTCATCCACGCCAACAGCGACACCGAGGAAGGCACTATGGTGGCCAACAGCATCTTCCAATACAAGATGACACGCCACCTGCCCAACAAGAGCTTTGCCATCCTCTATCGCACCAACGCCCAATCGCGTTCGATGGAAGAGGCACTACGTAAGCAGAACATACCTTATAAAATATATGGCGGCCTCTCGTTCTACGACCGCAAGGAAATCAAGGACCTGTTGGCCTATTTCCGTGTTGTCATCAACCCCGAGGACGAACAGGCTTTATTGCGCATCATCAATTACCCTGCCCGTGGCATTGGCAAGACCAGCATCGAACGTATGATGGTCACGGCCAACGAACAACGCACAAGCATCTGGAAATGCATGGAGAACAACGTGTTTCCACAAGACTTCAACATGGGCACGGTCAACAAGTTCCGCGACTTCATGGTGATGATCAAGAGCTTCCAAACCCTGCAAGCCAAGATGAACGCCTTTGAGCTGGCCAAGCACATCACCAACACCATCGGTCTCATCAAGGTGCTGAAGGAAGACGACACACCCGAAGGCGTGTCGAGAGTCGAGAACGTGGAGGAGTTGCTCAACGCCATCATGGAATTCAGCGATCGGCAGGTAGACGAGACCACGGGCGAGACTGCCCGCGTCGACCTGGTGCAGTTCATGGAAGACGTGGCCCTGCTCACCGACAGCGAGATGAAGAAAGACGACCCCGACGAGGACTACGTCAGTCTGATGACCATCCACTCGGCCAAGGGCCTGGAGTTCCCCTACGTCTACGTCGTGGGCATGGAAGAGAACCTCTTCCCCGGCATCCTCAGCCTCAGCACACGCGAAGAGTTGGAAGAGGAACGTCGTTTGTTCTACGTGGCCATCACCCGTGCCATGACCAAACTCACGCTGAGCTATGCCGAGCAACGCTACCGTTACGGCAACCTCACCCTCAGCGAACGCTCGCGCTTCGTCGACGATATTGATGCCAGCCTCATCGAACAGACGCAAAAGGCCTCATTCAGAGGCACTTCACCCGTGGGCGGACGCACTTTCGGCCGGTTCAGTGAGCATGGCTTCCGCAACCTTCCGAACACGCCAACGACGAGACCTAGCACCAGCCAACCCACCGCCAGTCAGCCTGCCGCACCCCAAAACCTGGAGCCTTCCAACCCCGACCTCCTTCAGGAAGGCATGCGCGTGATGCACGCCAAATTTGGCGCAGGCACCATCCTCAGCATCGAAGGCGCAGGTGCCAACAAGAAAGCTTCCGTTCATTTCGACACAGCTGGCGTGAAGATGCTCATGCTGAAGTTTGCGCGGCTGGCAATTATCAAATAAAAAACACTATCTTTGCACGCAAAATCTATTAAGATGAACAAACCTGGACTGACCTACAATACAGAAAAAGAGCAGATTGTCATTTCGGAATATGGCCGCTGCGTACAGGAGATGATCAAGAAACTGCCTGAGATTGAAGACCGTGAACAGCGCACCGAAGCCGCCAAATACATCATCAGCGTGATGGTGCAGATGAACCCGAGCATCAAGCAATCAAGTGACTACGAGCACAAGCTCTGGGACCACCTTTACATGATTTCGGGCTACAACCTCGACCTAGACAGCCCCTACGCGCCTCCTGTTCCCTTGGAGAAGCAAAGCAAACCTCAACACATTGGTTATCAGAATAATGATATAAAATTTGGTCACTACGGCCAATACCTTATTAAGATGATTGAAGCCGCCTCGCAGGAGGAAAACGACGAAGTTCGTGAGGCCCTTGCCTACTCCCTGGCTGGTCAAATGAAGCGCAACTACCTGGAATGGAACAAGAGCGTCGTCAACGACCAAGTCATCATCGACGACCTCAAGGCCATCAGCGGCGGACGTCTTGTCATCGCCGACGAGTCGAGGTTGAACAGCGACATGTCGGGAAAGGGTCAGCCACAATCCAAGCAGCAGCAACAGCAAGGCAAAAAGAAAAAGAAGAAAGTGCCGAACCTGAAGGCCAACATGAATAACCCGAATAACCCGGCCTACAAGAAACGCATGCAAGAGTTAGGTAAACTCTAAACTCTAAACCCTAAACTCTAAACTAATAATGGCATCACTAAAGATAAAAGGCGGCGGCAAGCTGCAAGGCGAAATCATCCCACAAGGCGCAAAGAACGAGGCCATGCAGATCCTCTGTGCCTGTCTGCTCACCGAAGAGAAAGTCACCATCCACAACCTGCCCGACATATTGGACATCAACAACCTGATTGCCCTCTTGGAAGGCATGGGCGTGAACATTGAGCGACCCACGCGCCACGATATCATCTTGCAGGCCAAATCGCTCAACTTCGACTATTTCAATGGCACTGACTACCAAAGCACAGCATCCAAGCTGCGTGGTAGCGTGATGATGACTGGTCCGATGCTGGCCCGCTTCGGCAAGGCCTACATGCCCAAACCCGGAGGCGACAAAATTGGTCGCCGCAGACTCGACACCCACGTCATCGGCTTGCAGAAACTCGGCGCCATCTTTGATTTCAACGACTATAAAGTCAGCGTGCAGCAAGGTGGACTGAAAGGCTGCTACATGCTCCTTGACGAGGCTTCAGTCACCGGCACAGCCAACATCGTCATGGCCGCCGTGATGGCTGAAGGAACCACCACCATCTTCAATGCCGCTTGCGAACCTTATCTCGTACAGCTCTGCACCATGCTCAACAACATGGGTGCCGACATCAAGGGCGTCGGCTCCAACCTCTTGACCATCAACGGTGTCAGCCGTTTGCATGGTACCGAGCACACCCTACTCGCCGACATGATCGAGGTGGGTAGCTTCATAGGCATGGCTGCCATGACGGGCAGCGAGATCACCATCAAGAATGCAGGCATTGCACAGCTCGGCATCATCCCTGACGTGTTCCGCAAGCTCGGCATCCAGATGGAATACCGTGGCGACGACATTTTCATCCCCGCACAAGAGCACTACGAAGTACAAACTTTTATGGACGGCAGCATCCTCACCGTGGCCGATGCGCCTTGGCCTGGTTTCACCCCCGACTTGATCAGTATCGTTTTGGTGGTGGCCACACAAGCCAAAGGCACCGTACTCATCCACCAAAAGATGTTTGAGAGCCGTTTGTTCTTCGTCGACAAACTCATCGACATGGGTGCGCAGATCATCCTCTGCGACCCGCACCGTGCCAACGTCATCGGCCTCGACCGCAGTCATGCCCTACGTGGCATCCGCATGGCCTCGCCCGACATTCGCGCCGGCGTTGCCCTACTCATTGCTGCATTATCTGCCCAAGGCGATAGCATCATCGACAACAGCGACCAGATCGAACGCGGCTACCAATACATCGACAAGCGCGTGAACGCCCTGAGCCTCAACGGTCCTCTCATCGAGCGTCTATAATACTTTCCCTAGCCCATTCTGCCATTTTGTCAAAGGCAACCCTTTGGCAAAGGATTTGATGTGTCTTAGCGCAAAATGAAAAATAATAGCAAAACACACATATCATGACCGAAAACGAAAACGTTAACAATCAAGACGATGCCTTGAAAGACACCGTCAATCCCGACATGGAAAACAGCCAAGAACCCATTGACGAACAGCCCAAGCAAGAGGAAGCCAAAGAGGCTACGAATGACAATGTTTCGGACAAAAAGTCAAAACGGTTCAAGATCCGTCATGCCCAGGAGAAGGCTTTGGAAGAAGAAAAGGCAAAATATGCCGAGCTGAACGACAAGTATTTGCGTCTGTTCTCGGAGTTCGACAACTACCGCAAACGCACCGCCAAGGAAAAACTGGACCTGACCGTCACGGCATCGGAAAACGTCATCAAGGACATCCTTCCCGTGCTTGACGACTTCGAACGTGCATTGCAAAACATGGAAAAGAATGGCAACGAGGCCGACTTGCAAGGCGTCACCTTAATCTTCAACAAGTTGAAAGACACCTTGAAAAAGAAAGGCTTGGAAGAAATCGAGGCGATGGATGCTGAATTCAACACCGATGAGCACGAGGCACTTACGATGATCCCTGCCCCCGAGGAAGACAAGAAAGGCAAAGTCCTTGACGTCATCCAAAAAGGTTATAAACTGAACGGCAAGGTAATTCGCTTCGCCCGCGTCGTTGTAGGTAACTAAGAAAGGAATCAAGAATGGCAGAAAAAAGAGATTACTACGAGGTGTTAGGAGTCAACAAAAACTCCACACCTGATGAGATAAAGAGCGCCTACCGTAAGGCCGCCTTGAAATGGCACCCCGACAAGTGGGTGAACGGCACCGACGCCGAGAAGAAGACCGCCGAGGAGAACTTCAAAGAAGCCTCGGAGGCCTATTCCGTTTTAAGCGACGAGAACAAGAAGGCGCGTTACGACCGTTACGGCTTCGCCGGCATGGATGGCGGCTCTGCCAGCGGTGGCAGCGGCTTCGGCGGCTTCGGCGACTTCGACCTGAACGACATCCTGAACAGCGTGTTTGGCCGAGGCTTCGACTTTGGCGGTGGCTTCAGCAGTTTCAGTGGCTTCGGAGGCGGTAGCAGCCGTGGCGGCACCGTCAAGCAGCGCGGCTCCAACATCCGCGTGAAAGTGAAGCTGAACCTGCAAGAGATCGCCCATGGCGTGAAAAAGAAAATCAAGGTCAGCAAATACGTCGCCTGCACGCATTGCCACGGCAGCGGTTCGGAAGACGGCTCCACTGAGACCTGTCCCACCTGCCATGGTCGTGGTCAGGTGGTGCAGACCGTCAACAGTTTCTTTGGACAGATGCAGACCGCTTCGGTGTGTCCCACCTGTAATGGCACAGGCACTGTCATCAAAAAGAAATGCACCCACTGCGGAGGTGAAGGCATCATGAAAGGTGACGAAATCATCGACATCGACATCCCTGCCGGCGTGGGCGAAGGCATGCAACTCACCGTGCGAGGCAAAGGCAATGCCGGTCCGCACAACGGCGTGAACGGCGACTTGCTCGTCCTCATCGAAGAAGAGCCTCATCCCGACTTCGAGCGCGATGAGAGCACGCTGATCTACAACCTGTTCATCACCATCCCCGAAGCCATCATGGGTACCCAGGCCGAAGTGCCCACCGTCGACGGCAAGGTGCGCGTGAAAATCGCTCCTGGCACGCAGAGTGGCAAAGTCTTGAGGTTGAGAGGCAAAGGCCTGCCCATCCTCAACGGCTACGGCAACGGCGACATGCTCGTCAACGTCAACGTGTGGGTGCCGAAGAAAATCAACAAAAAAGAGGAAGAACTGCTGCAGCAACTCGCCCAGTCGGACAACTTCAAGCCCAATCCCACCGCCGAGGAGAAGAGTTTTTTCAGTAAGATTAAGGACTATTTTAACTAAGGCTATTGGCTGCTGGCCTCTGGCAATGGGCAGTTAGCTATTAGCCATTAGCTGTTAGCCATAGTGCTACCAAAGCTAACGTCTAAAAGCTAATTGCTAACAGTCAAGCAAGCCAGATGCCAAAGGCCAGAAGCCAGAAGCAACAAGAAATGACAAAAATATCCGTCAACGAGGTCACCAAGAAATACGCCGACCACACCGCCTTAGACCGTATGTGCATTGACATCCAAGAGCAGTGCATATACGGCCTTTTGGGTCCAAATGGCGCGGGTAAGACCACCCTTATCCGTATCCTCAACCAGATCACGGCTCCTGATTCCGGAGAGGTGCTCATCAACGGCGAGAAACTGAGCCAAAGCCACATCGCCCGCATCGGCTACCTGCCCGAGGAACGTGGCTTATACAAGAAGATGAAAGTCGGTGAACAAGCCATCTACCTTGCCGAGCTGAAAGGCATCAAGAAAGCTGAGGCCAAGAAAAGGCTGATGGACTGGTTCGAGAAGTTCGAAATCGCCAGCTGGTGGGACAAGAAGGTAGAAGAACTCTCCAAGGGCATGCAGCAGAAGGTGCAGTTCATCACCACCGTCATCCATGAGCCTGACATCCTCATCTTCGACGAGCCATTCAGCGGCTTCGACCCCATCAACGCCAACCTGCTGAAAGAAGCCATCCTCGATTTGCGAGAAAAAGGTGCAACCATACTACTTTCCACCCACAACATGGCCTCGGTTGAGGAGCTCTGCGACAGCATCACCTTAATCAACAGAGGCAAGAGCATATTGCAAGGCAAGGTGAGCGACATCAAGCGGCAGCACGACACCCACCAACGCGAAATCGTGGTGCGCTGCCCCGACACCCTCAAGGTGATGAACATCGCCGACACCTATAATAATATAAAGGTGGAATCCACCGACCTCCCCGACGAGACCAAGCTGACCTTGTTCAGCGAATCGCCCAACGAACTGCTCAACCAACTCCTGCAGGTCGGACAACTCGTCTCCTTCAAAGAGGTGCTGCCCTCCATGAACGACATCTTTATCCACGAAGTGCAATCACAAAACCAAGCCTCATGAACAAGATCGGACTCATCATCAAGCGCGAATACATGACGCGCGTACGCAAGCGCAGCTTCCTCATCCTGACCTTCCTGGGGCCCATCCTAATGGCCGCCATCTACATCATTCCCATCATGCTCGCCCTCAACGCGAGCAACGAGAACATGCGAATTGCCGTCGTCGACGAGAGCCATTGGTTTGAGGACCGTTTCACTGGCACCAAAGAACACACCTTCGTCAACATGCCCAACCAACCCATCGACTCGATCAAGGAACTGGTGAAAAGCGGCATATTCGATATGGCCGTATATGTGCCGCCCACACAACTCAACATCCCGTCGAACGCTGTCGTCTACAGCATTCGCCAAGTGCCGATGGAAGTGGAAAGCTACATCAGCAACGTGATGAAGAAAGAAATCGAAGACCAAAAGCTGATGGCCAAAGGTGTCGACCCAGAGATTGTCAGCGCGGTGAAGACCGATGTCAACCTGCAGATCATGCGGATGGACGACAAAGGCAACGAAAAGGAGACCTTCACCAAAGTGCAATTTGCCCTCGGCATAGGACTATCGATGTTGGTCTACATGTTCATCATCTTCTTTGGTGGACAGGTGATGCAAGGCGTTTCGGAAGAAAAGACCAACCGCATCATCGAAGTCATCATCAGCTCGGTGAAGCCCTTCCAACTCATGATGGGCAAAATCATCGGCGTGTCGCTGGTAGCCCTCACCCAATTTGTGCTATGGATCCTGCTTACTGGAGCGCTCTATCTCGGTTTCTCGGCTTTCATGGGTCTCAGCAGCCCCGAAATCCTGTCGTCGGGCACCGTGATGAGTCAACAGATCAACTCCAACGACATCATGAACAACGAAGCCGTGCAAAACATCATCCAAATTGCCCATTCCATCGACTTCGGGACCATCATCGGGTGTTTCCTCATCTTCTTCATTTTGGGTTACCTGTTGTATGCCACGCTTTATGCCGCCATCGGCTCATTGGTCGACAACAACACCGACTCGCAGCAATTCACGCTGCCCGTCACCGTCCCTTTGATCGTCGCCATCATCTCATCGTTCTATATCGTCAACAATCCCGACAGCTCCTTGTCGGTATGGCTCTCGATGATTCCGTTCACCTCCCCCATCTCGATGATGGTGAGGATACCGTTTGGCGTGCCCATCTGGCAAATCGTGCTTTCGGTCGTCATCTTGGCCGGCACCTTCGTCGCCATGACTTGGTTCGCAGCGAAGATTTACCGAACGGGCATCCTGATGTACGGAAAAAAACTTTCCTACAAGGAAATTTTCAAGTGGTTGAAATATAAATAGAAATATTTCGTATTTTTGCAGGCTCGTAATGGAGTAAAATGTACCTTTTTGAAATTTAACAAATTAAAAGTCAAATAATTAAATCAGTTTTACAATGCAAAACAAAGGAGCAATTAGGGCGATAGCCATCATCTTTGCGCTCATTTTCCTGTACCAGCTTTCTTTCACTGTGGTGACTAAGATTGTGGAACGCAGAGCCGAGAAGAATGCCATCGAGCAAGTCTTCCCCAAAGATGCCAACGGACAAGACATCGCCGTTTCAGAGTCCATCCAGGACGCCATTGCCGAGACCATGCAGAAGAGAAGCATGGATGAGTCGCAGGCGAAGAACTACCTCAAGGAGAAGCTTGAAAACAGCTACCTGGACTCGATGAACACCGTCAACGTGTACAATCTGGGATTCAAGAAGTACACCTATCGTGACGCAAAAGAAAAAGAAATCAACTTGGGTTTGGACTTGAAGGGCGGTATGAACGTCACCTTGGAAGTCTCGGTCAAGGACATTGTGAAGGCCTTGTCGCACGACTCCCAAGACCCCGTTTTCCTTCAAGCCATGGAACTGGCCTCGAAGCGCCAACAAGAGAGCAAGGGCGATTTCGTCACCCTGTTTGGCGAGGCCTTTAAGGAGACTGACCCCAACGCTAAGCTCGTCTCCATCTTCCTTTTGGAATTCAAGGACAAAAAAGATATCAACATCAATTCGAGCAACGACGACGTGCTGAAGGTTTTGAAGGAAGAAAGCGATGCTGCCATCGACCGTTCCTATCAGATCCTCGGAACCCGTATCGACCGTTTCGGTGTGGCACAGCCCAACATCCAAAAACTGGAAAACTCGGGCCGTATCCTCGTCGAACTGCCTGGTATCAAGGATCCGGAGCGTGTGCGTAAGCTCCTCCAAGGTACTGCTCAACTCGAATTCTGGGAGACCTACAACTTCTCCGAGATTCAGCAGGCTTTCATCGATGCTGATGCCAAGTTGGCTGCCAACAGAAAGAACAAGAGCAATGACGAAGAGACGCCTGCCGTGAGCAACGACACCATCGCCACCGAAGAAGTGGCCGCCGTTGCCGAAGAAGGTGAGAACGTGGAAGCCACTGAGGCCGACACCACCGATGTCGCCCTCCTCGACCAGCTGAACGAGAACCAAGGCGAGGAAGAACAGATTGACGAAGAGTTGGATGCCAACCATCCCCTGTTCTCCAAACTGCAACCCGTCAACGGCGCCTCGGCCCGTGTGGGTATCGCCATGGTGAAGGACACTGCCGCCATCAACCAGATGCTGGCTGAGACCAAGAGCCTGTTCCCCCGCCAACTGAAACTCGCTTGGACTGTGAAGCCCGAGAGCATCTCCGGCGAAAACGGTGAGAGCATCGAAGTGCTCGACCTCGTCGCCCTGAAGATGTCGCGCGACAACACCTGCGCCCTCGGTGGTGAAGTCATCACCGACGCCCGTCAGGACTACGGTCAAGGCAACCAAGTGGAGGTCACCATCCAAATGAACCCCGAAGGTGCCAATAAGTGGAAGAACCTCACCCGTGACAACGTGGGCAAGCAAATCGCCATCGTGCTTGATGACCTCGTTTACAGCTACCCCGTCGTCAATGGTGAAATCCCGAACGGCCGTTCGTCCATCAGCGGTGGCGGCATGACCATCGAAGAGGCTCAAGACTTGGCCAACATCCTGAAGGCTGGTAAGCTGCCCGCACCTGCAAGAATCCTTGAAGAGCAGGTCGTTGGTCCTACCCTCGGTAAGGAATCCGTGCAAAAAGGTATGTGGTCAATGGTGTTCGCCTTCATCCTCGTGCTGGCCTACATGGTGTTCTTCTATAAGAAGGCCGGTTTCGTTGCCGATATCGCCTTGCTGATCAACGTGTTCTTCCTGTTTGGTGTGCTGGCATGCCTCGGCTCGGTGCTGACTCTGCCTGGTATCGCAGGTATCGTGTTGACCTTAGGTATGGCTGTTGACTCGAACGTGATTATCTTCGAGCGTATCAAGGAAGAGGTCAAGGCTGGCAAGGGCATCAAGCTCGCCATCCAAGACGGTTACAAGAACGCTTACTCCGCCATTATCGACGGTAACGTCACCACCTTGATTACCGGTATCATCCTGATCATCTTGGGTACGGGTCCTGTCCACAGCTTCGCCGTCACCCTCTGCATCGGTATCCTCACCTCTTTGGCCACGTCCATCTTCATCACCCGTTTGATCTTCGAACGCATGCTGGCCAAAGAAAAGGAAATCAGCTTCTCGACCAACTTCACCCGCAACTTCTTGCAGGACAAGCACTACAGATTCATTGACATCCGTAAGACTTCCTTCATCATCTGCATCGCCTTCTTGGTCATCAGCTTAGGTTCTCTCGGCTTCCGCGGCTTGAACCTCGGCATCGACTTCACTGGTGGTCGTAACTACGTCGTCCAATTCGACGACCCGAGCATCAAGGTTGAGCAAGTGCGCGACGTCTTGTCGAACGTCAACGTTGACAAAGCCAGCATCCACAACGCTCTCGAAATGAGCAACGACACCGAAGTGGAAGACTGGTCAACACCTGAAGTGAAGACCTACGGTACCAACGGTCAGGTGAAGATCACGACCAAGTTCTTGATCGACAATGACAACCCGGCTGTTGATAGCATCATCCAAGTCATCCTTTACGACAACTTGAAGAGCCTCTACAAAGACGAACTGACCATGACGAAGTTCTCCTCGGAGGACGAGACCGTGGGCATCCTGAGCACCCAGAAAGTCGGTGCCACCATCGCCAGCGACGTCACGCGCAAGTCCATCTGGGCCATCATCGTGGCTTTGGCTCTGATGTTCGTCTACATCGCCATCCGATTCAAGAAATGGCAGTATGGTGTGGCTTCCATCATGGCCTTGGCACAAGACACCATCATCGTGTTGGGTATGTACTCGTTGTTCTACAACATCCTGCCCTTCACCATGGAAGTCGACCAAAGCTTCATCGCAGCCGTGCTGACCGTTATCGGTTACTCCATCAACGCTACGGTGGTTATCTTCGACCGTGTCCGTGAGAACGTCAACCTGCACCCGAAGAGCTCCTGGAAGGAGAACATGACCAACGCTGTCAACAGCACCTTGACCCGTTCGTTCAACACCTCGGGTTCAACCTTGGTCGTGTTGCTTGCCATCTTCATCTTCGGTGGCGACACCATCCGCGGCTTCATCTTTGCCCTGTTGGTCGGTGTGCTCGCCGGTACCTTCTCGTCAGTGTTCCTGTCGACGCCGTTCGCCTACGTGCTGATGAAAGGCAATAAGAAGGATAAGCAAATCGAAGCAGAAGACACTAAGAAAAAATGATAAGATATCATTATTAACCTTCTAAACTGCTTGCAAAAAATCCCGCTGGAAACGGCGGGATTTTTTTTGTTATTTATCCCAAATGATTATCTTTGCCTCATCATACAATGATATTGACACAAACACTTTTGTTTCAAGATATTAAAAATCAACAAATTACAATATGAAAAGAATTCTTACTTTTGTTTTGACAATGGCCTTCTGCTATTCACTAATAGGAGGCCCTATTGACGAAACCACGGCGAAACAACTCGCCCAGCGTTTCTGGAAGGAGAACAACATCATGGCCGTGAAAGACGGCAAGGTGTACAAACAAAGACCTGAGGATGCCCAATTCGTGAACGTGGCCGCACAATACGGCTACTCCGAGTTTTACATCTTCAACAACACAGCCGGCAAAGGCTATGTCATCATGGCCGCCGACGACTGCGTAACCCCTATCCTGGGTTATTCTTACGAAAACAACTTCGATGGTGGCGAGCTCCCGCCCAACTTCAAAGCCTGGCTCGACGGCTATGCACTGCAAATCCAGGAAGCCACTAACATGAAACTCAGTGCCACCGAAGAGATTCGTAACGAATGGGAATGCATGCGAGCTGGCAAAACCATGCCTATCAAGTCGGAAAAAACTGTTTCACCCTTGGTACAAACCCGATGGAACCAAGCCCCATACTACAACGACAAGTGCCCTTACGACTACAATGCCAACCAAAGAACGGTGACAGGATGCGTGGCAACCGCCATGGCACAGATCATGAAATACTGGTCGTATCCGACACATGGATTGGGCAACCACTCCTACGTTCCCTCATCACATCCCGAATACGGCACGCTCTATGCCGACTTCAGTGCCAACTACGATTGGGCAAACATGCCCAATGTCGTGAGCAGTGCCAACAATGCAGTGGCCACGTTGATGTACCACTGTGGCGTAAGTGTCGAAATGATGTACGGCATCAGTGGCGCTCCCGACTACGGCAGCGCAGCCTATATCATCGACTATGGCAATTCCACTCCATGCGCCGAGCTCGCATTAAAGACCTATTTCGACTACAAGAGCACATTGCATGGCGAGAGGAAGAGCAACTACTCAGATACCCAGTGGATCGAACTCCTCAAAAACGAATTGGACAACTCACGTCCTATGCTGTATGGCGGTTTCTCCAACTCAGGTGGCCATGCCTTCGTGTGCGACGGGTACAATGCCAGCAACTATTTCCACTTCAATTGGGGCTGGGGCGGACACTACAACGACTATTTCTACATCAACAACCTGAACCCCTCTACGTACAACTATTCCCAAAACCAACAAGCCCTCGTCGGCATTGAGCCCAACCAAAACGGTGGTGGAGGCGGTGGTGGTGGAGGCGGCGGTGGCGGCGGTGGCAGCACCTCCAACTACAACCTCATCTACTACAGCAACTTACAGATGGACTCTGAGTTTTGGTTCTATGATCCTTTGTCAGTCTACGCCTCTGTTGCCAACACGGGCGATGCCAATTTCTCAGGCTTGGTAGGCGCCGCCGTATTCAGGAAAGACAATAACGAAGAATACATTTTCCTCGACGTGATGGACACTTGGGACTTCCACACCAATCCATTACCTCCCAATTACTATAAGGATGGCAACTTGACATGCGAAGCTGGCCCGCCCTATCTTCCTGGTTCCTATGCTGTCGCCATGGCCTATAGCTTGGACGGCGAGTTATGGAACTCCATCGACAACAACGGCCACAACAATGCCTTTTTCGATATCATATATGAGCAAGACATCGAGACCTACTCCGATTTCAATATCGTGACGGGCGACTACCTCTATTACGGCACCAGCTCCACTGTCAACGTCGACATCTGGAACTCGGGCGCCACGACGTTCTACGGCAAGTTCCGTGTCAACTTGGCCAACCTCGACGGCTCATGGGCACAAAACATCGGTATCCTCAACTGCTCAAACGGCATGCCTGCCAATTCCCACTATGATGGCGGCCTTGATTTCACGGGCGAAATCACTGTAGAACCTGGTTCATATTATATGGAACTGGCCTATCAAGAATCGGGCGATCCGAACTGGTATTATGCAGGTGCTTATGCTTACCAAAACCCCGTCCGCGTTGAAGTGGTGGCAGCACCCGTCAGCGTCGACCGCTACGAAACCAACAACACCGTTAGCTCAGCCTACCTCCTGCCCTTAAACATGACGGGCAACCACGGATCTGTCAGTACTACGGAATCTAATCTCCACAACACATCTGACGTGGACTATTACAAAGTCCAACTCAATGCCGGTCGCAACTATACTGTCACCCCGCGTCTATACGACTCCTACAACAACGGCGGCAGCAGCACCTATTACACCGTTGACGCCAAGTTTGCCTACTCCACCGACGGAAGCGTCTGGTCAGAGTTCTACGACGACGAGATAGGGTCGAGCATTATCACAAGTGGAGGCATGCTCTACTTCTGCATCATGCCTTACTTTGAAGGAAAGACAGGCACTTACCTGCTTACCATCGATGTCGCCATCGGTGCTGGTGTAGAAGAGTCGGACGAGACCCTGTTCACCATCTATCCCAATCCCGTCAAGGACATAGTGAACGTGACCTGCGAAGACATCGATGGGGTCAGCCTTTACAACACAATAGGCCAGAAGATCAAATGCCTTGACACTAAAGGCTGCGACATTATCCAAATCGACCTATCGAGCCTGCCTGATGGCGTGTATATCCTGCAAGCCGTCAGCAACGGATGCACCATAACGCGTCGGATTGTGAAAGCAGAATAAAAAGCTTCCTGGCTTCTATCAAAAAAATCCCGTTTCGGCGGGATTTTTTTGTTGTAAATCCTCCCCTACAATTCACGGAATTGTTGTACCTTTGTCCGATAATAAAATGCGCTTATTGCGCGTTTAGGAAAAAGAGAAATAATGTCTATGAAAAGATACATTCTAATCATCATGTCGGCGCTGTTCATCTTTATGAGTTCCGACATCTACGCCCAAAGAAGGAATCCAGCCAAGAATGCCGATTTGGCCTTTGGACGCAAGCAATACACCGAAGCTGCGGACCGCTACAAGAAAGCCTACCGCAAGGTGCGCCGCAACAAGGACGAGCGCAACCGCATCAGCTTCCAGATGGGCGAGTGCTACCGCCTCATCGGTCTCACCAAACGCGCTGAGCCCTACTACAAACGTCTGCTGAAAACCGAATACCCCAACACCCATCCCGAGCTCTATCTTTATATGGCCGAAACCTATAAGATGAACGAGAAATTCAAGGATGCCATTGAGATGTATGAAGCCTATTCCCAGCGGGTTCCTGGCGACCCTAGAGGTCCTCTCGGCGTGGAGACCACGCAACAGATCCAAGAATGGATGGAAAACCCGTCGAAATACCAGCTCACGATGCTGAAAAAAATCAATTCGACAAAAGACTCCGATTTCGGCGCCACCTGGCTCAACAATAACTACAACGAAATCATTTTCACCTCCACCCGCGATGCTGCCACTGGCAAAGAGAAAGACGGCATCACCGGTCAGGAATTTGCCGACTTCTTCACCTCGAAGCAAGACCGCAAAGGCGACTGGAGCACACCTGTGCTTGCCGACGAAGCCGAAAACATCAACACCCAAGCCAGCGAAGGCACACCCTTCATGAACTCCAAATACACTAAGCTTTATTTCACACGTTGCCAGAACGGCGCACACCGCAAGAACGGCTGCCAAATCATGGTGGCTGGCAAGAGCGGCGGCTCCTTCTCGGAGGCACGTCCTGTGGAGATTGCCGGCGTCGACACCTTGGACATCGTTGGACATCCCACGCTCTCAAGCGATGAGCTGATCATCTACTTCGCTGCCGAACGCAAAGGCGGCTTTGGCGGCAACGACATCTGGGTGGCCATGCGCGACAACACCACGGAGCCCTTCAAGCATCCTTTCAATTTAGGTGAACGCATCAATACGCCTGGCAACGAGGTCTTCCCCTTCTTGAGGTACGATACGACCCTTTACTTCGCCTCAGACGGCCACGGCGGCATGGGTGGACTCGACATCTTCGTCTCCTCAATGGACACCAGCGGTCAATGGGGCGAGCCACGCAACTTGAAATACCCCATCAACTCAATCGGCGACGACTTTGCCATCGTCTTCCACCCCACCGACGAACGCGGCTTCATCTCCTCCAACCGTGGCAACAGCCGTGGCTTGGACAACATCTACTACTTTGAAGAGCCACCCGTCCTGTTCACTTTCTCGGGCACCGTCAAAGACGCCAAGACCAAGCAGTATGCCAGCAATGCTGCCGTACGCCTCATTGGCAGCGATGGCTCCAACATCATGACCCGAACCAACGAGAAAGGTTATTTCAACTTCAGCGACAGCCAAATCAACAAGAACACGACTTACGACATCACCATTGATAAGGATAATTACTTCACCTTGACCGCACAACAGACCACCATCGGCCTCGAGTTCAGCAAGGACATCGTGCAAGACTTCGACATCGAACCCATACCTCAAGAGCCTATCATGCTGCCCGACATCCTTTACGATTTGGGCAAATGGGACCTCAAGCCCCAGTTTGAAGACTCACTGCAAGGCCTGATCGAGACCCTGCAAGTCAACCCGACCATCACCATCGAGTTGGCCTCACACACCGATGCCCGCGACACCGACGAACGCAACGACATCCTGTCGCAAAAACGTGCCCAAAGTGTTGTGGATTATTTGATTATCAGAGGTATCGACCCGCATCGACTCACCGCCAAGGGTTATGGTGAGAGAGTGCCGCGAACCATCCAGAAAGACATGACCGTGAGAGGATACACCTTCAAGGCAGGCACAAGACTCACTGAGGACTTCATCAACAAACTGCCGAATAATGACGTCCGTGAAGCCGCACACCAGATGAACCGTCGCACCGAGTTCCGCATCTTGAGCAAGGACTTCGTGCCGCGCGACCACATCAGCGAAGGCGGCACGGTCAACATTGCCATCAACCCCGAAGAAGACCAAACAGAAATGTTCACAGTCGATAAAAAAGGCTATTTCAACTTCGTCGGCATTGTGGACGGCTATAAAGAGCCTTTCACCTACAGTCAAAACGCCGACTTCTGTGTGTCGGAGAGCCGTGCCCTGCAACTACTGAAGGACGGCCGCATCACCGCAGACGACTTCAAGGGCGACACGGAAAAAATCCTCACTACGGGTGGCATCGCCAACAATTCCATTGTCGTCATCAAGGAGGTAAGAATCGCCGGACGCTCGCTCTACAATGTGGAGTGTAAGGTCGTCAGCAAGATGATCGAGCAATGGGTCATCGGACAGAAGAACATGAAGCAGCTCGGCAACTTCGAGTTTGATACTAAGGAGAAAAAGTTAAAGTTCAAATAATATTGACGGCCCTTCGACGAGCTCAGGGACCTGCTTTCTGTAAGAGTTGAAGGGCCCTTAGCCTGTCTAA
>JAEEGK010014054.1_pt1 | contig 17936 bp, 14 predicted proteins | sample 8958771 | NCBI WGS metagenome assembly JAEEGK01 (sample SAMN16246547, study PRJNA631951) | gut metagenome | biome: gut microbiome; feature: rumen; material: SC-attached | host: Bos | place: Iran: Karaj | collected 2018-10
AGATTCTGCTTAATCTTTCTGCTCAGATTCAAGGAGGCAAGGTTATTCCAGGAGATACCTGCTTCATTTTTGATGAAATCCAAGAATGTCCGGAAGCCAGAACGTCGCTCAAGTTCTTCAAGGAAGATGGGCGTTTTGACGTGATTGCCACTGGTTCACTTCTGGGCGTCCAAGGATACGGTGACGAGCTAAGGAAAAGAAGCCGTAAGTTGATCCGCAAAGAAGATTTAGGAATAAACTCTGTCCCTGTCGGAAGCGAAGAGATTATCGAGATGTATCCGCTGGATTTCGAAGAATTTCTTTGGGCAAATGGGTTGAACCCGGATGTCATTGAGGCTCTCAGGAAATTCTATAACGAAGAAACACCTGTTCCCGCCGGGATACATGTGGCCATGAAGAATTACTTGAATCTTTATGTTGCCATAGGTGGCCTTCCCGCTCCTGTCAACGCTTTCCTAGCCACCAATAACATGAATGCTGTAAGCGAAGAGTATCAAGCCATTTTGAAGGAGTACCGCGATGACATGATCAAGTATGCTCCGGACAAGGACAAGCCGCACATCAGGGAATGTTTCAACTCCATTCCCAAACAACTCGCCAAGGAGAATAAAAAGTTCCAATATAGCAAGGTCAAACCCGGCGGACGGGGAGAAGCTTTTGCCGGATCTCTCCAGTGGCTAGAAGATGCCGGAATTATCTGCCGTTGCTATAATACCGATATCACGGGCCTCCCGATGGAAGGAAACGCCAAGGACAACGTCTTCAAGGTGTACACGGCAGATATTGGCCTGCTCATTGAAATGCTTTCTCCAGGAACACGAGCAGATATCCTGCTAGGCAATCTTGGCGGCTTCAAGGGCGCCATCTTCGAGAACCTCATGGCTGACACACTTCACAAGAAGCGCCAAAACTTATACTATTTCCAAAAAGATTCCGGTCTTGAACTAGATTTTCTTGTTCGCATGAAAGGCGAATGTGTACCACTTGAAGTCAAAGCAAGGACATCTCAAGCAAAAAGCGCACAGACTGTCTTGAAGCATCCGGAAAAATATGGAGTAAAGCAAATCATCAAATTCGGCGACTATAATGTTGGTCGGGAAGGTCAATTGCTAACACTCCCTTCCTATATGCAGTTCCTGCTGGATCTCGAGCCCGAAGAAATCATTCCCGAGCCAATTGATGTGGATGCCGTTAATGCACTGGCAAGAGAGATTGTGAATTAGTAAGAGAGCATCATACCTAAGAAGTGTCTATGAGCGAGATTCATCAGATAGAACAGAAACTACAAGAAATTGGCGATGCGGTTTTTCAAGAGTTGTGTGACCACATTCTATTCTTAGAAGAAACGGAATGGCAACTCGTTTCAAAATTAGGTAGTGTGCTGGGGCGAGATAAGACAAGAAAAGGAACCCCTGACACCTTTTTCATGAATTCCCGAGGTCACTATGTTTTTGTTGAGCATTCCACTAATTTAACAGATAAAGATAAAAAATTAGCCAAGGACATCGGAAAGTGTCTTGACTCAAGCATAACAGGGGTGAAACTCGAGGACCTTGACAAGATAATCCTTTGCTTTAATTTCAAACTTTCGACTTCTGAGGCAGAATCACTAAAAACTCGGGTCCCGGTCGGCATCAACTTAGAGTTGCGTTCTATTGATTGGCTATCAACGATTATTGCCACGAAACATGCAGATTTGGCCAATAAATATCTCGGAATACCTATGGGATCTGGTCAAATCGTTCAAATTGAAGAATTCAAGAAGCGGTATGGGAAAGCAAATTCCAAAATAGGTACGCCATTGGACAACCCTTTTATTGGGAGAGAAGTTGAAGTCAGTGCTGTTGTCACTTCAATTCGAGCAAATGACTTTACTGTTGTTACTGGCCCACAAGGATTAGGTAAGACTCGAATATGTATCGAGGCGTTAATTCATTTTTCTGAGGAAAGCCCAAGCTGTAAAGTTGTATGTATGCACAATCAAGAGATGAGCATTTTGGAAGACCTCTCAACTCTATGTAACTACAACAATAAGGTTGTGCTATTCATTGATGACGCCAATAGACTTGATTGTCTAAAGCAGATTGTATCTTATACAGATACTTTGGAGATTGGGCACTTGAAACTTGTAATGACAGTTCGAGACTATGCCTACGAGGATATATTGGCCGCTGTTGGAAGCAGAAAGATAAATCCGATCCAAATCAACAAGTTAAGTAGTGATGCCATAGTAGATATCATCAAGGAAGAACCGTATAATATCAAAAACGAAAGATATCAACAACGAATATCTGCTATAGCAAAAGGCTCTCCTCGTTTGGCAATTATGGCAGCCCAGTATGCCCAGTTACGTACAATAGACTCATTATATAGCATAGGGGAATTATTTGAGGCATACTTTAAGTCCTTTGCTGAAGAAACAAGTATCTTAAAGGACAAGGATAAACTTCGAGTTGCAGGTGTTGTCGCTTTTTTCGGCAACCTACAATTTCTAGGGAACGACTCCCTAAATTCCGTTCTGGAGGCATTTGGCGTAAAAACCACTGACTTCTATGAAGTGCTGGAACAATTGAACAACTCAGAGATAGTCTACCTCATTAATGGTACAGCAAGAATCCCCGAGCAGAATCTGCGTGATTACATTTTCTATCATGCGTTTCTGGATAAAAAAGTCCTCTCCTTTAAAATACTTCTCGAACGGTTTTATGCGAACAATCAATCAGCATTCGAGGATCTAATAATATCCACCAATAATTTATTTGGATATCAGAATGTTAAAGCTGCAATTCAAAATGATATTCTATCGTATTTCTCCGATATCAAATCTAATTTAAAGGACAGCCTTCCATTACTTGAAAAGGTATGGATATTTATTCCAGAAGAAACAATAAGATATCTTGCCGAAATAGTAGATGGTGTTTCTCAAGAGGATAACACGCAGTATTCAGTAGACTGTAGCAATCACGTCTTATATTACAATTCTGATCCTATTTTGAAAATTCTCAATAAAGCTTATCACTATTCAGGCTACATTGAGCAGGCTTTAGCTATAGGGTATCAATATTCGAAGAGACGTCCTTCCGTCTTTGGTGAATGGCTCAAAGGAATCCGAGAGCACATAGAGATTTCCTATGATGATTATTTGGCGAAACTGGATCGTCAGATGAAATTGGTACGCTTTTTTTCAGATGCTCTAACAGAAGGGTACCCACTTAGTCTTGCCTTCGAAAATATTGTGCCTAAGTTACTGGGGTATAGATTCACAACGACTCAGTCTTCTGGCTATGCCGTTACATTGTACACGTTGGAGTTAAAGGAAGATGACTGTATAAGAAATCTTCGAACTTCAGTATGGCAGATTGTTAAGGAGCTTAATCGCGAGACAGTTTTAAGTATTTTGGAAACGTATGCTGTTGTCTCAATCGGCGCTGAGCCGAGAATCATTTCAAATGATTTAACTGATATTATTGATCTTATTGGAAAATCACTTCAGGATTGTGAGTTGCGTGATTGTTTGATAGTGCATTCAATAATTAGTTTTGCTAAAGGTCTTTCAATAGAGAGAGAGGAATTTGATAGCCTAGGGCAACGTTTTTCATGTAAACTTTATCGGTTCTATGAAGACATACATTGGGAGACTCCCACAAGAATAATCACCGCTGACGAGGAAAAGCGGATAGCTTCAATTATCTCGATAGATTCTTACGAATCTTTCGTCACAACATATGAGTCAATAGGAGTAATATACCATACCCTAAGAGATAGAGAGAGGTGGGGCCTTGCCGAGGTTGTCACGATTTTAGTACATAACACATTTGCGGCAAATGAAGAATGGGGCATTAAAGCCTTGAAGTACATACATTTGAATAATTTCACAGATTATATTCCATATCGAGCTTTTCAAGAGTTCATTATTAACAAGGAGTCCCATGAACGATTCTGGTTTGCGATAAAGACTATTCCGGCCGACACATGGCGGTGGGAGTTATCCTTTATGCAGTCCGCAAAAGAAGAATATCTCTCAGAAATTGATCAAGCGAGATTCTTGGAGTTAGTCAAGAAATGGCATAAAGGATATGTTTTCGTTCCCGGTCATTACAAGGGGTTATTCTTTAAATATCCTGATTTCGTATCAAAAGTTGTGGAGAGTGCCTATGTTATCAACTCAGCAGCAGATGAGCAAATCATTGATATTCACCTGTATCCCGATTCATATGAATACTTGAAACCATACCCGAGCTTATTAAGGAGAATATATATTCAGAAGATAAGGCTATCGAGAGACGGTCTTTTTATTGAGGAACTTCTATTTAAGATAATGGAAAGCGATTTGTCCTTTCTGCTCGAATATATCAAAGCGATGATTGATTCCTCCCAGAAGTATTATTCTGGTTTTGATGCGTTATCTCTTGGAAGGGTGTGGAATATAGATGGAATCGAACTCGAATTGAATGACATATTGAAATATCTCGCGAATAATGAGTATGCAATTGCTCACGATAGTATTTTCAATTCTTTCTTTAGAGATATAGATACGTCTGTTCAAACTAAAGCACGAGATTATTTGTGTTCATTGGTCACGAGATTCTCAACAGACACAAGAATTGTGGATATGGTTGTCTGCATTATTAACCAGCTTTTCCCGGATTTATTGCCAAAAGCAATAAGCAACTACATAGAGATAAAACCAACGCTGGATGACTTTAAAAGTATTGACTGGACTTACCACAAAAGCGTATACATGAATGAGGAGCCCATCGAGGATCATCTTGCAATGTGGATTAAGGTTAAAACAAGTTTCGACATCATAAAGAACACACGTAAGCAGTTATACTTATCATATATCAATGAAAGAATCGCATATTGTAACGGTCAGTTAAAGATCATAAAGCAAATGAGGTATCTTGAATCTTGAACCGTTGGGTAGATTAATACTATCCAAGAAACGAACTTATAAACTAATCAATAAAAACGTTGAGCTATATCAATACCGGCCAGTGCATTTGGTGTGGGAAAAGGAGTCCTGAAGTCTCTTTTGTTAATAAGCCGCACGTTATTCCCGACAGTCTTGGAGGGGAAGATATTGGAACAGACATTTGTGATGATTGTAACTTGTACTTTGGAAAAGCAGAAAAAGGTCTGCCGAATATGGATTTGGTGTTCAAAGAGGTATTTAATATTACCCGGCTGATTAGAGAACCTTTAGATGAGAACACTTACAAAAAACTACACTCTGTATTCTTTCGGTATTATCATAAAGAACGGAAGTTCATTATTAAGCCGGCATTCAATAAGCGAATAATTACACGGCAATTCAAAAGGTCTCTATTCGAAGTATTTCTTCAGATGTATCATAAAGAGACTGGGGATGGGAATAATCCAAAGTTTGCTGCTATACGAGATTTTGCAAGATACAACAAGGGAGATTTAAGGGTGTTCTACGCTTTTAACAATGTCGTGCTAGCTCCTGATTTCAACCAGACACCAAAACTGCCAATGTCTCAAAAGTTGATCGCTGATATGAACGGTTCCGGGGTATTTTTGTTTTGGTTTTTATCACATCCTTTATACCTCGAAGTATTTCCTACAGTATTCAATGTCTACGGCTTCGATTATCTCAAGAAGGAAGCAGAAACTATGATTATTCACGCAAAAGGGAACGAGGGTATATTTGAGCTTCGCGACATTATGCAGATGGATTTCTTCATGCAACGGTTCAATGAGGGATGAACACTATCATCTCAAAACCATTCAATGATTTCCTAGGGAAAAAGAGTACTGATTTGGTTTTACTCTTCTTTATGTGGCTACCCCAATAAGGGGATGCTTTCATCTATACTTTTGGACTACTGCTGTCTGAGGTTACAACAACCCATCAAACTTCGTCATCAAACTCGTCTTGATGGAATCCACGATATCGATGCAGAGTTTCATGGCCTTATAGTCGGAGTGGCCTGAGCGGAGGAATGTTTCTTCCCGACAAGGGCTTTAGATTCCCGGTCGCCTTCTTCCAGCGCCATTTCAATCTTCCAAGATTTTTTTTTGGAGAAATTTCAATCTTCCAAGATTGTTTTGTCACAAACAAGGTCCACGTGCTCAACTTTTTCGATGACTATCTGCACCAGGGCTACTATCCTTTCTACAAAGAAGACCCGGAAGGGTTCGATGAACGGTTGGTCGAGGTGTGCAAACAAGTAATCGAGCAGGATATCCCCGCCGTTACGGAAGTGGTGTACGCTACCGTACAGAAATTGAAAAAGCTCCTGTATATCATCGCGGCGCAGGTACCCTTCATCCCGAAGATGGAGGACATCTATGCCCAATTGGAAGTCAACCGCGAACAGGGACTGAAGTTGATGGACTTGCTGGAAAGGGCGGCATTGATCGGACAACTCAAGACCAACGTCAAGGCTGTCAAGAAGATGTCGTCCCCCGACAAATTATTCCTGGACAATCCCAACCTGATGTTTGCCCTGTCCGGCTCTCCCGAAATCGGGACAATCAGGGAGACATTTTTCTACAACCAGTTAAGCCGCGTGTGCAAGATCAACTATCCGGACAAAGGTGATTTCCTTGTAGATGATCGTTATCTGTTCGAGGTGGGCGGCCCCAAAAAGAGTTTCAATCAGATCAAGGATGTCGAGAACAGTTTCCTGGCTATCGACGGCGTGGAGTTTGGCCGCGGGAACAAGATCCCTCTCTGGCTGTTCGGTTTCCTGTATTAAAGCTTCGCCATCTGAACGGAGGAATGTTTCTTCCCGACAAGGGCTTCTCGATAGGGCTTCATTTGAATACTATCGAGAATTCACTAACTTTGTTACAAATAACCCGACTATGATCCTCACAACTACCCCTACAATCGAAGGACGCACCATCAAAGAATACCAGGGCATCGTATTCGGCGAAGTGATCGCCGGTGTCGTATTCCTGAAAGACATTGCTGCCAGTTTCCGCAATTTGGTCGGCGGCCGTAGCTCGTCGTACGAAGATGAACTCATTCAGGCTAGATCTGCCGCCATGGGCGAACTGCGCGAACGCGCAGAAATGCTCGGCGCCGACGCCGTCGTAGGCATCGACCTTGACTATGAAGTCTTGGGTACCAACAACGGCATGCTGATGGTCACGGCTTCCGGTACCGCGGTAAAGTTAAATTAAACTATCGATTCCTATGGCAAACTATCCCTGCGAAACCTGCAAGTTCAGGGCTTACTACGACAAGAATCCCAAGTCTGTTGTCGGTCGTTTCTGGCGTTGGCACATCAATTTCTGCCCGGGCTTCAAGAATTATTTCACGCATCAGGACGAGGCGACAAAGGCAGCGCTTCGGGAGAAGTACAGCTTCACGAAATATCAGTAACGAAAACCGATGAAACGATTCCTTCTTTCTCTCGCTGCTTTATCCCTTCTCTTCGGCTTTACCGGCTGCAGCATCAAGGTGACCAAACCGATGCTGAAGATGATGATGGCGGGGACGAATAAGGTCAAGGCAGAAGCCGCGTATGCGGATTCCCTCGAGAAAAAACTGAACGTGGCCTACGTCGAGAATGGAACGGCGGCGCAAGTCGTCGATATCTACTATGCCCCGGCTGACGTCCGGAAAGACGCCGTCCTGATCGATATCCACGGCGGATTCTACGTGGCGGGGAAGAGGGAGAATAATCGTCGTTTCGCCTCGGTGTTCCTGAAGGCTGGCTACGATGTGGTCCTGCTGGAGTATCGCGTGAACGATGGGATTCTGGACGTGTCAGATGAGCTGCGCGACTGCGCAGCGGCCCTCGACTACCTGGCTGTGCACGCCGATGAACTGGGCCTCAATAAAGACCGGATGTTCCTCACAGGCGATTCCGCCGGCGGACACCTGGCTCTGTATATGGCCGAAGGATCGGATGATCCTGCGGTCCCCATCCGGCCCGTCGCGTTCAGAACCTGTGGCGTGATGCTCAACTGCCCGGCCTATGACTTCGCCTCGTTCCCGAAATCGGGCCTGTTCGCCAAAAGCGCCCTCGCCTGGTTCATGGGCCCGCGGTATGAAGACGACGCGTGGTTGAAATCCATCTCGCCGCGTACCTTCATCGGTAGCTATACCGGCCCGCTGCTCGTCTCCACCTGCCTCAATGACTTCATCCGCTCCGAATCCGTCCTCCTTAAAGCCGACTGCGACTCGCTGGCCAGACCCCTGACCTTCGTCGATATCTCGTCGACCGATAAAAAAGTCGGCCACGTCCATAACGTCACCGACCCCGACCTCCCGGAATCCCAGGGCGTCAACGCCCGTATGATCCAATTCATGAATGAATGCCTCGCCCTATGAAGAAAACCCCCATCTCCCGCGAAGCGGCCCTCGAACTGCTGAAAAAATATAATCAAGACGCCTTCCATATCCACCACGCCCTGACCGTCGAAGGCGTCATGCGCTGGTACGCACGCCAGCTGGGCTATGCTGACGAAGAAGACTTCTGGGGCATGGTCGGCCTGCTCCACGACATCGACTTCGAAATGTACCCCGAAGAACACTGCATCAAAGCCCCCGAACTCCTCCGCGAAGCGGGCGTCAGTGAAGAAATGATCCACGCCATCTGTAGCCACGCCTACGGGATGCACGTCGATGTCAAACCCGAACATATGATGGAAAAAGTCCTCTTCGCCACCGATGAACTCACCGGCCTGATCGGCGCCGCCGCCCTCATGCGCCCCTCCAAAAGCGTCCAGGACATGGAACTCAAATCCCTCAAGAAAAAATATAAATCCAAAGGCTTCGCCGCAGGCTGCTCCCGCGAAGTCATCGAACAGGGCGCCGAAATGCTCGGCTGGCCCCTCGATGACGTCCTCCAGAAAACCCTCGATGCCATGCGGGAATGTGAAACCCAAGCATAAACACGATGAGACAATCTGCCAATAACCCCAAAATCGAATATAGTACCAACTGGCGATATGCCCTGGAAGTCCTCGGTAAAGGGAAAGTCTGCGAAAAAGACCTCGACCGCCAAGGCGATAAGCCCGGAGACCGCGCCTGGACGGGGGAATATACCGGCGTCGAATTCACCAAAGGCATCACCGAAGTCGGCCCCGGCTTCCTCGAAGCCTTCCCGGCCCTCCAGTATATCATCATCCACTATAACGTCCAGTCTATCGCCGTCACCCCGCAACTCAAAGCGCTCCTCAAGAAAAACCACGTCCTCGTCCGCGGCTGGTACGATAGCTTCGGCGAACGCTTCGCAAAAGAACTCGGCCTCGAATTCCGCCACGCCGACATCTTCATCGGCTGGTACCGCGACGAAGAACACGACACCGGCACCCGCCTCGAAATCCGCTTCGATGACAAAGGGAAACCCTACCGCTACTATGATGACGTCTGCACCGGATGGGCCGCCAGCGTCACCGGCGGCGGTACCTATACCCGCGAACTCGACGAAGATTTCTACGTAGGCGAAACGCTCGAATCATTCGCTGAATGGTTCGAGCGCTTCCGCGATCCGATCTTGAAAAACCAAGACCTCAAATACTACTTCGAAACCGCCAACCGGCGGCATGCGAAGCGAAAAGGATAATCGCCCTGCCCATGCAAACCTTCTTCACGATCCTCCTCATTCTCCTCGGCATCGGCCTCGTGGCCATGATCGTCAGCTTCGTCCTGGCCTTGATCCACTCGGACGTTAAGGAGGATAAACCGCGGAGTTAGGGATTTACCCGCTGGAATACGGTGGGGATCAGGGACAGGTCGGCCGCGTGTGTGGCGTAGCCTTCGAGTTCCAGGCGGTTGCCGCCGTCGTAGATCTTGGCCTTCATGGTCTTGCCTTGGGGCGTAGGTTGCGGTACGAAGCTGAAGGTCCAATCTCCTTCTTTACAGAAACCATCCTCGCTCATAAATCCCGTGTCGTATTTATAGAGGGTCAGTAGCGGCGCATCGCCATTTCCTTCAACGGTATAGGCGAAGGATTGAACGAATTGGCGTCCCAGGAGCTGATAGCCCGTTCCGTCACTGCGGAAAACCCAGGTGTAGCGATTGATGCCGAATATATAGGCGGCGCTCAAGCCGGTTCCCGTCCAGCGTCCTACGATCGGGGACTGCTTGTCTTTTCCGGGATTCCCGTACTTCTGATTACCTTTCCCGCCCGAAAAAGGATCCGACCGCTTCTTGTACCAAGGATAAGTCACGAACGTAAAACTGCGGTCGAATGTCTGGGTAAATCCGTCGCGGGACCTGGCGGAAAACTCGATGGTATCGCCGGCTGCGAACCGGCAGAGGTAATAATAGCTGTGATAGGCGGAAGATCCGCTGCCATTCGTCCGATAGTCGGTCAGCCAGTACGTAAACGGATCCAGGGCGACTTCCCGTTTGCCGTCCTTGAACGTCTTCACGCTGCGCAGATAGCCCGTACCGTCCGCTTCAAAATGACATACTTCCGTCAGGGTGAAGGGCAGTTTGTCGTAGAGCGTCACCTGCTCGTCGATGTCGTCGTGGTGCAGATGCTCCCAGTCCGTCTGCCAGGTTCCCACGAGCAGGTTGGGGGCGCCTTCGGCGCTTTTCACCACTTGGGTGTCGATGATCAGCACGCAATTCACATCGCGGACTTCCTGAAGAAACTGATTGTAGTCCTGCAATGTCTTGAACTGGACATTTTCCCCCGAGGGCCTGAAAACGCACTGATAATCATCCCACAACGGACAGATCATATGGTATACCGTTTCGCCTTTCCATTGCATCCGGTACACTTGCGTAGGGAATGAGAACGCGAAGCCCTTGACGATCTCTTTCAACGGTTCCGGCAAACTGTCGAAGCGCGTATGGTTCACGGGAACAGCCCATTGGATGTAACACACTTGCTGGTACAGATCCGTGATGTCGAGCAGCTGCAAATGCATGTTGCGGTTTTCGATATAGAAAGTTCCGATGAGTTCCCCGTACGAATTGGGCTCCTCCGGTTTCTCGCCGCGTCCGTCCCCTTTGATCGGATCACAAGCGGCAAGCATCGCTGACAGGCAGCAAAGCCACAGAATCAGTACATGGATTGGAAATCGAGTCATGTTTATAAGTTGTCTTAATTCTTCAAATGCACGACCAGGTATTCGGAGCGGGAGCCGAGACGGACTTTGGGGCCCCAGAGGCCGAGGCCGGAGGTGATGTAGTATTGCGTTTGGCCGCGTGAGTGGTGGCCCCAGGCCTTTTCGAAGAGGGCGTCGGTGACCCAGTTGGCGGGCCAGATCTGGCCGTGATGCGTGTGGCCGCTGAACTGGAAATCAATGCCGGCCTGTTCGGCTTCTTCCAGATGGTAGGGCTGGTGATCGAGGAGAATGGTGAAGTCGGTCGCGTCGTCGCCCGCCAGTTCGGACAGGGGTTCCCGGTCCGCGTTCGTGCGGTCGTCCCGGCCGATGACGCAGATTCCGGCGAAATCCAGGATCTCGTCCTGCAGCAGCTTGATGCCGGCCTCTTCATAGAACTGCTGCGCGCGGGTCAGGTCGCTGTAATACTCGTGGTTGCCCGGGATTGCATAGACCGGCGCGGCAATGCGCCTGAACTCGGCGGCGAAGCCGCCTTCCTCGACCGCCCGGATGCTCCGGTCGATGATGTCGCCGCCGAACAGCACCAGGTCCGGCTGCTCGGCATTGATCAGATCGACCCAGCGGGCCAGCTCGGCCCGGCGGTTGTGATAGCCGATGTGCAGGTCGCTGGCCATGACGATTGTCAGCGGCCGCTCCAGCGGTTTCGCTGTCTGGATTGTCAGCACCTCGCGATACTTGTGCTTGTAATGTGCATTTCCGGCTACCAGAAGAACGGCCACCAGTGCGGCGGCGGAGAGCAGCCCCGCGGTGCTATCTCTCAGCAAAGACTTGGGAATCAGATGGCATAGCGACGCGATGTCAGCGACAACGAAAAGCAGAAACAGATAGAGGAAAGCAATCAGCCACGGTGCGCCCACTTCATACAAGACAGTGGCCGTCCGTATGGAGAAACGTTCAGTGAATCCAATTCCCGCCACAAAGGCCGCAAACCAAATGACAAAGAGCCCTGCCACGCCCAACTTCCCCTGCCACGCTGCAGGTGTAATCCGCCACAAATGCCAGACCACATACCCCAATGTGATCAGGAACAAAGCAACGGTCAGTATAAAACGGGCTTTCATCACGTGTGGCTTTTGTCTGTAAAGTTAATCAATTTATACGTGTGTCAAAACCTGACACTTTTCTCTTCCACCTTTGTATCGAAAAGATAAAAGCAACTGCCTTATGGTTACGATGACGTTTATTTATGTGTTGATTTGGATTGCAATTATTGACCTACTCGCCAATTACTTGTCCGGCCATCTGAAGGAGCGCAATTCGCAAAAGGGGGAGAACCGTCAAACCGGGGAAAAACCCAGCGCGTTCCGGATGTAGTCTGCCTGGCGCAAGAGGAACGCTTTCAGGAGATTCCCCTCGAGGATTTCGATGGAGTCGATCTGGCTCATCACGAACCGGCCGATGCCGTCCATCCCATAGACATCTCCTTCGTAGTACCAATTGCCGTCCTCGCCTTGGCTGATCTCCCGTTGAGACAGAGGATAGTTCTCCGTCATCAGGTTCTTGGCGGTCAGGTTCATCTTCAGTTTTACATGGATCGCTTTCTCCAGGCCTTCGCCGCCCACCCGGAAGGAGTCTGTCGGCGCGGCATGATGCGCCGCTTCGTGCGACCAGTCTTCCTCCAGCACCTCCACTTCTCCGATCCGGTCGACCTTGAACCGCTTGTTGGCTCCGTCGCCCGTGTCGAAGGCCCAGAAATCAATATAATTCGTATTGAACCGGAACGGCTCGACTGTGTAATCGCGCACCTTGCCTGAATGGGAGGAGGCATACTGATGCAGCGTTACACACTTTTTGTCCCGGATGGCAGTCGCCAGTGAACCGATGGTGGCCGAGTTGCCTTTGTTGCCGATATAGTCGCCGATGTTGGTGGAGTCATAGACGGCGGCCAGTTTGCGCTTCAGTCCTTGCTTCATCGCGTTGGTGCTGTCCAGCTCCTCGATCAGCGTCCCCACCACGTAGGCCTCTTCGTCAGAGAAATAGACGATTTTCGACAGGTCGATATCCTGACGCCGGTAGTTGGCCATCCGGTACACGCCTTCGCTGATACGCTGCACCACGAACCCGGCGGAACGGAAAGTATCGAAATAACGGTAAATCGTCCGCTTCGACATCTCCAGTTTGTCCGTCAGATCGTCGATTGTGTAATTGACGTTCCCGGTAAGATACTGCATCAGCCGCAGCATCCTCTCCACCTTGGGCTGGTCCATGATGATGCGTTTTCACAAAAGTAGTGAAAAAAGGCGAGAGGAAGTATATGAAAGTGGTGGAAAAGAGGAATCAACCAAGAGAAGAAAACAGTATATTTGTTATTCAGTCAAGAGTATTAATTATTTACAAAATAATCTCCATTATGAAAAACGTCGTCAGAATTCTTGTGGCCGCAGTCGCGGTCATCGGGGCCTTCGTCTCGTGCAAGAGCAACGAGGAAGGGATGCACATCGACTACGAGGAGTACACCCTCGACAACGGTCTCAAGGTGGTGCTTCACGAGGACCACAGCGATCCGATCGTCGCCCAGGCGATCGCTTTCCACGTGGGCAGTGCCCGCGAGAAGGAAGGGAAGACCGGTTTCGCCCACTTCTTCGAGCATATGCTCTTCCAGCGCTCCGAGAACCTTCCGCGCAATGCCTTCTTCAACAAGATCGCCGCGATGGGCGGCGACTTCAACGGCGGTACTTCCAACGACTACACGATCTACTACGAGTGCGTTCCCCGCGATGCCCTCGAAAAAATCCTGTGGATGGAATCCGACCGCATGGGTTTCTTCATCAACACCGTCACCCAGAGCGGCCTCGAGCGTGAGATCGACGTCATCTGCAACGAGAAACGCCAGACCGAGGTGAACAACGCTTACGGCATGATGAACGACGTGATGTGCAAGAACTTCTTCCCGAAAAAGCATCCCTACAGCTGGACCGTGATCGGTGAGTTCGATGACATCAAGTCGGCGACCGTCGAGGACGTGAAGGAGTTCTACAGAACCTACTACGTGCCTTCGAACGCCACCCTCTGCATCGCCGGTGACTTCGATCCCAAGGAAGCGAAGGAACTCATCCAGAAGTATTTTGGCGAGATTCCCAGCCATCCCGTGAAGAAACCTGCCGTCTGGGATGTGACGCTAGACCAGACGAAGGAACTGTACTACGAAGACCAGTTCGCCAGCATGCCTGCCGTCAATATCGCCTGGTCGGCTGTTGCCGACGGCGCCGACGACGAGGCGGCGCTTGACGCCTTCTGCAGCCTTTTCGGCCGTGGCAAGAATTCGCCGCTCTATAAGAACATCGTGGAGAAGAATCTCGCTCCGCGGGTGATGGCCAGCAACCGGTCGCGCGAAAGCGCCGGCCAGGTCACCATCAGCACCACGGCGTATCCCGGCGTGGATATCGATCTGATCATGGCGGCCGTCGAGCAGGCTATGGCCGACTTCGAGCGCGATGGCGTGGACGAGGAAGAACTCGCCACGATCAAGGCCGAGAACGAGACTTCCGCCTACCGCCGGCTCGGCAGCGTGCTTGGCAAGGCGCAGATGCTCGCCCGCAGCAAGGAGTTCTACGGCAAGGCCGACAAGTTCATCGACGACATCGAAGACTTCAACAAGGTGACGGCCGATGACGTGATGCGCGTGTACGAGAAATACGTGAAGGGAAAGAACTACGTGGCCGTGGTGGCCGTGCCGAAAGGACAGATTGAACTGTCCACCGAAAGCAGCGTGCCCGCGAATCTCGTGATGGAAGACCAGAGCAAGCAGACCATGCGCAGCGTGGCCGGCGCCGTGGTCGACGACGATTACGAGCGGACGCCCTCGAAGATCGACCGCAGCGTCGAGCCCGCCTATCTGACCAATGCCCCCAAGACGAATATTCCCCAGATTTGGCGGACCACGCTTTCTAATGGCATTGATGTGGCCGGCATCACCCAGAACGAGATCCCGATGGTCAACCTGACGATCTCGATCGACGGTGGTGCGATCCTCGATCCGGCCGGCAAACGCGGAACGGCCTCGGTCAACGCGAGTATGATGAACGAAGGTACGTCCGAGCACACGGCCGTCGAACTCGAGCAGGCGCTCAAGAAACTCGGCGCCACCGCTCGTGTCAATGCCGGCACCAAGGCGACCACCATCACCGTGAGCGCGCTCTCCAAGAACCTTCCGGAAGTGATGGATATCGTCTGCGAGATGCTCACCAAACCGCGCTTCGACGAGGAAGCCTTCACCCGTGCCGTGAAGGTCGAGAAATCCGCCATCCGCAGCGCCATGACGAGCATCACGTCGCTGGGCTCCCGCGCCGCGACGAAGCTCTGGCTCGGCGACTGCGTCTATACCGACTTCCCGACCAACGAGAGCATCGACGCGATCACGATGGACGACGTCAAGGCCTACTACGCCACGCTGACGCCTTGCAACGCCCATATCGACATTGCGGGTGACATCGACCTTCCGACCCTCAAGAAGGCCCTGGCCGTGCTGGAAGGATGGAAAGGCGACGCCGTCGCCGTTCCCGAAATCGCGGTAGGCGAGAGCGCCGCCCCCGGCACCTACTTCATCGATTTCCCGGGCTCCAAGCAGTCCTATATCTATCTCATCGGCCCCGGCAAGAAGATCAGCGATCCTGACTACTACAAGCTCGACGTGCTCAACGAGAAACTCGGCGCCGGCTCCGCCGGCCGCCTCTTCGAGGTGCTTCGCCTCCAGCGCGGTTACACCTATGGCGCCAGCTCCGGCTTTACCAAGAATCTGGAGACCGGCTACTTCCATGCTGCTTCGAGCGTGCAGGGAAGCTCGACCAAAGAATCGGTGTCGCTGTTCCGCGAGATCATCGACGACTTCGGTGCCGAGTACACGCAGGAGAAACTCGACGGCGTGAAAGACGCCATGCTCCGCTCGAACGCATCGGCCTTCGAAACGTCCTCGAGCCTGGTGGGCATGCTCTCCCGCATCCGGAACTATAAGCTTCCCGACAACTATATCGCCCTGGAAGAAGCCGTCGTCAATCACATGACCCTCGACGACATCAAGGCGGAAGCGGCCCAGTATCTCAACGTCGACAACATGATCGTGGTCGTCGTCGGCGACGCCGCCACCCAGTTCAAGAACGTCCCCGGCGCCAAGATGATCAAGGCAATCTAAGCGCGAACCTCGTTCGCTTAAGCCGTAGCCGCCGGATCTTTTGCGAAAGGTCCGGCGGCTTATTCTATGCGCATATTCGCGAAATAAGCCCGGGATTTGGCATAGAGGACGGCAAGACTGCCGGTTTGGAGGATGCGGACATAGCGATGAATCGTAAAGGATTCGCCGGTTTCGTCGTCGACGTAGGGCTCCGGGACGACACGGTTCAGGCTGTATGAGCGAACGTATCCGTCCTCGGGATTGTCGTCTTCAAAAGTGTCCACGTAGAATGGCTCCTGCTTGTTTTCCGCTGTGGCGATTGTGAACTCGCGCTGGTCGACAGCGAGCTGGAAGAAGGCGTTCAGGTCGTCTTCCAGGGTTTCGCTGCCGAGCAACGGGTGGTTTCGGAACCGATCGTAGTCGATATCTACGTCGAACGTAGGATCGTCCGAATAGCCCCAGTCATGAACCATATGCCAGAGTAAGCTCCACTGGCACTCCGTCAGATAATCGGTTTCGGAAATACTGGGCTCCGGGACATCTTGTCCGATGACCTGCCCTGAGAAGCGGCTCAGAAACTGATGGGCTTCAGCAACATAGTCGCACTCGCGGTAAGAGTCGCCCATTTCCTGCCGGGCGAAGATGGTGGCAAGGGGATGAATCCAGGTAACGACCGTACCGTCGTCGAAATTGGCCACGATTCCGCTCAGCCCTCTGGCGATGAGCGTATTCAAGCGTTCGATTGCAGATTCCATTGTGTTTGTCGTTTTGATTAATATACTTCTGGCCGGCCGAAATCTTTCAATCACGTTGTTACTCGATTCTAATGCCGGTATCCCAGTATTCACGGTTGAGGGTGTTGGCGGCGGCGATGAGGCCTTCGATTTTTTCGGCCATTTCGGGCGCCTTTTCCGAGCGGATGCAGAAGTGGAGGCAACGGTCGGGTTTCAGGTTGATGTTGACCGTGATGAACTTGTCGTCGGCTTCCATCGTGTATGTTTCGCCGAGCTGGTCAAGCTTGATGCGCAGCGGCAGGCCGTAGATTTGGGAAATCATCTCCTGGCGTTCTTCATCCAGGCTCTGGCCTGCCATCCGGTCGATTTCGGACTGCCACTTCTCGGGCGTCCACTGTTCCATCCTCAGCGTCATATTCATCGGGCTTTTGCGTTTACACCTACATATACCACGGAGCCCTCAAAATCTTTCACCTACTTAGCGAATCAATTTGCGTATTTTCCGGAATCCTTCGAAGAACATCAGAAACAAGGAGAAGACAATCCGGTACGCGGAGAGATCCTCGCCGGTATGCGCTTTCATCCATTTGGTAGCTTTTCGGTACATCCTTCCTAAAGGAAAAAGGATCAACTTCGGAAAAACAACCCCTATGATCCCGGCAACAATCCACCAAACCAGAAGAATAACCCCAATGACAGGGGCCGCGATGATAACGAAAACAGAGAGAAGAGTTTGGGAGAAAAGCGAGATAAAATCTTTCATAATCAACATATTTTCTGATGGCTCGAAAATAAGTGTTTGATTCAAGATTCTTGCTCAACCTGTGCCTTTTTGTGGCTCAAGGGGTAATCTGGATCGGAATGCGCTGCCTTACCGGACGCTCGGTCAATGGATGAGCCATTGCATGGATTGAGCGTCCACGATTGGTTGCCAAACGGCCCTTTTCTGGACGCTCGATCAACGAGGTGGATGAATGATTGGCCGAGCGTCCATCCTGCCGGCGACGTTGTGGGGCCAAAAGATTATCTTCCGC
>JAEEGK010014056.1_pt1 | contig 17935 bp, 16 predicted proteins | sample 8958771 | NCBI WGS metagenome assembly JAEEGK01 (sample SAMN16246547, study PRJNA631951) | gut metagenome | biome: gut microbiome; feature: rumen; material: SC-attached | host: Bos | place: Iran: Karaj | collected 2018-10
TTTAATTAAAATGATTGTTGTATTTGCTGTTAAAATTAGTACTCAAATTGTTTTTTATAATTTTTATGAATATAACACTACTATAAGTATAGAAGAAAATCAAAAAGTTTTATGTAGTTATTTGTATCTTTTATGTATTTTTCAAGGAATTTCTACTATTTATATTTTTAACACTGAAACTTTTTTTAGGATTACACATAAAAATAATAAATTATTTATTATTATTTTTTTATTTGTGAGCAATTATTTTTTTTTGATTATTGCTTTTTCTAATTTTTCTTTTCGACCTTTTTACTTTGATATAGTTTATTTTGAATATAAAGAAGAAATAGTTGATTCTTATGATGATAGACATAAATTAATTCTTATTTTGTATATTTTTTGTGATTTATTTTTTACTTATTTTTTTGTTAAAATTTTAAAATATATATTCACTTTACAAGCAAATAAGAGAGAAACAGAATATTTAAAAAAACAATCAAAAAATAAAGCGGAAGAAGAAAAAGAAAATAAAGAAAAAGAAGAAGAAAGGAAAAGAGTGAATCATATGTTTTCATCTCAATTATGAATTTGAATTCAAATTTTTGTCTTATGATTTAATAACTAATTATATAAAAAATTAAGATGATAAATTTTAAAGAGATAAAAAAATTTTAAAATATAATAAATACAATTTTATTTAAAAGTTCTTTCTCTCAATTGTTTAAATTCTTCGTTATACAATATAATAAAATATATACATAAAGGATATGAAATTTTAAATCTATAATTCACATAATTATTTTAAATACATTAAACAAAATTTATACTTAAAAAGATTACAAATTAATAACATTGACTAAAAAATAAAACAAGAATTGCACTCACAAATAATTTTATCAGTGTTATTTTTAAAATTGCCATTATTACTATAAGAACTTTCAATTAAAACTACTTCTGCAATTTTTTTTGAAGAAATCATATCAATAAAACTGACTTTATGTCTTTTTGAACCTTTTACGATTTCATTTCCATATACATCAATTCTATTTGAATTAATGTCCCTTGTTAATTGCTCATTTAATAAAATATTTGATGGATGAGATTGTCTTTTTTTTGAATATCTTGTACTTATTTGATCAAATGAAGAAGTTGTAATTTTTGAACTTCTTTTTCTTGGAACATTTGATAACGATATTTTTTTTTGGGAATTTTGAGTTTCAGACAATGAATTTAAATCTATTATAAATTTAACGCTTTTTGATGATGATGGGGATGACATTTTTATTATAATTTTCCGACTGTTATACTTTATTTATTTGTTATATTTTTTGAGAAAAAATAAATATGTGAATAAAAGTAAATTTTTTTCTTATTAATTATTTATATAATTCAGGATTTAATGTTAAAAATTGAATTAAAGAATTTGATAAATAAAAATTAAGATTAATATAATTAAATAAAATATATAAAAAATGTTAGGTAATCCTGAAGACCAAATGTTAATAAATGAAATAACAAATGATTTAAATAAAAAATCATTGGATGAATTAATATATCTAAATTTCAATCCTGAACATTTTATAAATGAATTTACAAAAAATCAAAGAGAATCAAATGAAGCTTTATTATTAGAAGTTAAAAAACAAAATTCTCAATTTGAATCTGGAAAAAATCAATACGATAATATAAAACAAAATATTGAAAATTGTAGAATGCAATATGAATCAAAAGAAAATGAATTAAAAAATTTATTAAATCAAAAACAAAATATTGATAATCAAATTACTGTTGAAAGATTAATTGAAGAGATGAAAGGATACATTGATGAAAATTTTGCAAGACCAAAACAAAAATTAATTCAACAATTTCATAATAAAGAAATAACTTATGATGATTTTATTCAACAATTTAGAGATTTGAGTATGAAATATCATTATTATTCAATAATAAAAGATAAATTAAATTTATGCAAATGAATTAATGAATTAGTTAGTTTATTAATTTTATTTTAAAAATTTTATTTTTAAATGGTTTTTTATTTGAATAAAATATTTATGACAATTATTTAATTAAAATAATTAATTTTTAATTAATTTTTTTTTTAATTATTTTTTTTTGTATTGAAATTTCAAGCCTAAATACAATGAAACACACATACATTAAATACAATGTAACAATAAAATGTAAATATGAGCATTTTTTACTTTAAACTATTAATTTATAAAAATTATAAAAAAGTCTTAATAAACAAAGAAAAATTGAATACAATCACTTATATTTCACAATCAATATCTTGAAGCAAATCTTTCAAAGAAACAAATTCAAAAAACATATTTTTATCATAAATTTTCATATAACTTTTCTCATTAAAAATCAAATGAAAAACAAAAAAAAATGAAAAAATAACATAAAAAAAACCCAAAAAATCCTTTTAAAATAAAGAAATAAAAAGGCCTTATATTAAATACCACAAAAAAAGAGAATAAAATTATCCAATCAGAATAACTTATTTTATAATTTAATCCATATCTCAAAAATCAAAAAGTATAAAAATTGAAAGAAAAAATAACAAATTTAAAATATAATGGCAAAAGGAAAAAAGAAAGAAAAGAAGGAGAAAAAAGATAAAAATGCTCCAAAAAGAGCAATTTCAGCATTTTTCTTTTATCAAAAAGAAAGAAGAGAACCTTTAAAAAAAGAAAAACCAAATTTAAGTAATAAAGAACTTATTTCCACAATGAGTGCAGAATGGAATAAAATGAAAGACACTGATAAAAAAAAATATGTTGAATTAGCTGAACAAGATAAAAAAAGATATGAAAAAGAAAAAGCTAGTTATGATGCAAAACAAAAAAGTGCTAAGAAATCAGTTAAGAAAGATGAATAAGAATATAATAGATATTTTTGAAAATAATTAAATTTGATTTTTCTTTTATTTTTTATTCTTATATAAAAGTATTAAAAATATTTTTTTCAAATTTGCTTCTTTTTTAAATTTTTTTTTTCATTTTTAAAAAAATGAAATTCTCTTTTTATTTAATTTTATATATGAATATATTTCATTAAATGGATATTATTTAAATAAAAAATTTAAATGTATAATATAAAATATAAAAAATTGAATGTTAAAAATTCAAAAAATTTTACCCTGTAATTGACATTTCATTACAAAATTCAAATAAACAAGTCTCAAAAAAAAAAACATATCTCAAAAAAAAAATTCATAAAAAATTCAATGATAAAAAATTCTACAATCCATAGCAGAAGGTCCTTCTTCTTCATATTCTTTTTTACTGGTAGATAAACTATCAAATATATCACAAAGAGAAAAAATAGAAGTTCCAATCCATTGAATAGTGTCTTTATAAGGAATATCAGGTATATTTATTCTATTTTTATATTCTCCTCCAAATTCTGTTTGAATTTCATAAGTTAATCTTTCTTGAAAATTTCGAAATAAAGTATTTCCTCCACTTAATATTACTGTTCCATTTACTTTTGATTCTGTTTCTCTATCTGTTTCATACATTGAATGACAAAAAGCATTTTCTATTCCTCCATATTCTTTTTTTATTAATTCAGGATGAAATAATATTTCTGGTGCCATGAAACATTCTTCTTCTAATTTAATTTGCTTTTTATCTGGTAATTCATATATAATTTCTTCTACTTTTTCTTCTTGTTTTTCGTCTTTTTTTTTCTCGTAATTTTTTTTTTGAATATAACAACATTTTTTTTTTATATTTTCAATATCATTATATGATAAATTATCATAACCTTTTTTTAATAATAATTTTTCTAAATAATTTGAAATATCTTTTCCACCTACATTAACTATTTTCATACAATTTGTATAAGGGAAACCAACATCAACAGGGACAATTGCAGTAAAATCATAACCTGAATCTATAACAAAACCACTATAATAATGTACTCCATAAGTACATAAAGTATAAGAATTATTTATATATAATTTTGGAACTTGAAAATGTTCAAAAAATAGTTCCGCTAATTTTTTCCTTGCTTCTTTATTTTCAGGTAATTTTTCATGAAAAGTTATACCAAAATCTTTTGTATCTATTTTTAATTCATTTTTAAATAAATTTTCTAAAAATAAATTCATTGAATCCCAATCTGTTATTCTTCCTCTTTGAATTGGATAAATTATGTTTAAATCCTTTTTATTATCTAATGCTTTTTGACCAAAATATAATTTTGTTGAGTCATCTATTTTTCCTTCGTCTTCTGTTTTAGGATATCCTACTACTGTTGGTGTTATTATTACAGGTTCTCCATATCCCGAAAATCCTGCTTTTGTGTAACCTGATCCACAATCTAATATTATATATTTTGAATCTTTGGGAATTGATTCCATTTTTAAATTATATTTTAATTGAGAAAATTGATTTAATCAATTAATTTTTTTTTTATTTTTTTAATATATATTAAATAGAGTGGAGATAAAAAATTCAAAATTAAATTAATATTTTTAAAAATAATAAATATAAGCTAATATTTAACTGAGATTTAAAAAAAATAAATGATTAAAAGGAATATTGACAAATCAAAAAAAAATCAAAAAATTCTTGAATTGTTTTTATAAAAAATTGCAAAACTCTTACTTAAAGAAAATCAAAATTCCTAATAATCATAAACAAAAATTATATTAAAAAAAAAAACAGAATTTAATTTTCTTCTACTAATACCAATAGGAGCATTTTGTCTTCCTCCTTTACTAACATGAAATTCTTTAGTAACAACACTTTTTTTTTGATTGAATTCCAAACATTCTTTTCATTTTTTAAACAACTTCACTAGTAAAAAATGATTCAGTTTTTAGAATCTCTATATCAGTATAAGAAGAAGAATTCATTTAATTATCATTAAATCCAACTAATTTTGCATTAGCTTCTATTGTTAAGAATGGAATATATAACTGAAAATAAGTTATTTAAATATCCAGTTCTTGTTTTAGAGTTGTGTATTATTAAGTTGGAGAATAAATTGTTAAGTAATCCACATCTGTAATTATTAATCTTGTACTAGACAATTGATTTGGACAAACACATACAATGAGAAGTATGAAGAAGATACTTGAAAAATAAGTTAGAATCTGGCTTGTATGAATCTATTTTTTTTACTTTGGTTTTATTTGATTTTATATAGTTTTTTTTAAATTTTAAGATTTTTAGAATGTAAAAATTAGTTCGTTTTTAAAAATATTTATTATCTTTATAAAAATTTATATTTTATTTTTTAAGGTTTTTACAATTATTTTTTTAATTTATTGTTCATTTTTTTCTTATTTTCCTTTTTTTTTAATTGAATAAAATTATCTAAAGAAATATCAGAAGATAAGTAACATTTTGCTTGTTTTAACATTTTATCATCAGAAATTGTTTGAATAGTTATTCTATCTGATTCTTGTTCTGTACCTTTAATACATAAATTACTTGATATAATATTCATTTTATTTAAATTATTACTATTTATTGTATCTTCTGTATTAAAAATACAATTATTAAAATTATTATCTAATTCTATATAATTTAAAGGATCTTCTATTGTTAATTTTTGATTTATATTTTTTTTAATTGGTAATATTTTTTCGTTTTGATTTTGAATTTTAGGAGAAAAATTATTTACTTTTGGATTTTCATTTAATTTTAAATCTTTTGAATTTTTTAATGTTGAAATAGTATCGTTTGAATCCCAAAAATTAACATTATCATAAATAATATAAGGAACAGATTTTGAATTCCTTTTTTCTTTATTGTTTTTTTCTAATAATTTTGTGAAATTTGGTAGTTTTATTGTTTTATTTTTATTTTTATTTTTATTTTTAGAATTTTGAATTGTTAAATTTTTGATAATCATTGAATCATCTGGAAAATTTATTGAAAGTGAATTTGATTTTATTCTTTGAGAAATAAAATTATTAATTTTATTATTTTTTTTTACTTTTTTTTTACCATCTTTTTTAGGATTTTCAATTGTATTAGAAGGAAATAATAAAATATTTTTATTTTTTGAATTACCACTATTTTTTGAATTTTGTTTTTTCAATGCTAAAATTTTATTTGAACTTGAATTTTTGGTTTTTAAATGTGACAAATAAAATAAATTTGAAAAAGTATTATTTCTTGATTTAATATTCTCTTTTGTTTTATTTCTTGATAGAGAAGATTTATATATGTTATTGAGTTTTTCTTTTTTTTGTTTCTTTTTTTCTTTTTTAACAATATTATCTTTAAATTTTGAGAAAGTTGATGATAGATTAAAAGTCTTCATCAAGTAATTATCTGTATGAACCTCAATATTACGTGAGCTTTTTTTATTATTCCAGTTTTTCTTTAAAGAATAAGGATTATATTCTTTATTAATTTTAGGACGAAAGGGATAATTTTCATTTTCTTTTAATTGGTAAACTATTCTTAAAGTCTGTAAATATGATTCCTTATATTTATAATCATCATATAATCTTAAATAAACTGAATCATAAATGTCATAAATTATTTCTTTGAAATATATTTGAATTCTCCACTTATTAAAGTAATCTAACTTTTTTATTCTAATTTTTTTTGAGTAAATTATTAATAAGTTTTTTAACAAATTATCAATTTTAATATCATCGTTTTCTACAAATTTATCATAAATTTGGTTTGCTAAGTCTAAATTTAAGTATTTAATTAAATAAAGATTATACTCTTTGAATGTGTTCTTATTAATATATCTTTAATTGAATTTTTAATTGAATTCACATTTTTTATTGTTTTCATCTTATTTACAATAATTGATTTGCCTTCTATTATTCCATTTTTTTGAAGAAAATATGATAATTTTGTTAAGTAATTTAACATTTTTTAAACCTTTAATTTAATTTTATAAAAAGAAAAAATATATTTATTTAACAAAACAATTTAAATCTAAATGTTTGTTTAAATTTTTTTAATAATAACGGATTAAAAAAAACAATTATTTTTTCTTCTTAAGTAATTCATCAACTTTTTCATTAAATTCTGCATCTTGTTCAGCAAATATTTTATCCATTTTTTGATCAAGTTTATCTCTTTCGAATTCAAGTACAATTTCGATTTTTTGTTCTAATTCAGTTTTAGGTCTTCTACTTTCAAAATATTGTCTTAAAATTTTAGCATTTCTAGGTAAAATTTCAGTTCCTTCACTTAAATCTTCCACTTTAGGTAAATTATATGAAATAATTTCTCTTGAATCAATGTCAATATCAATTTTACTTGTTAATGTATAATGCAACATATGAAATCTTCTATATATTACATCAACAAAAAAATTTGTCATTAAATAATAAGTTTCTTTCCTTAAAATTCCTATTTGAGATGAAAATCGATCCATTGAAAATGTTAATATTGATTTTTTGAAAAATTCATATATTTCTTTTTTTCTAAAATTTCTTTTAAATAAATCCAATGTATCATTTATTATTTTAAATATTGTACAAGTTTCAAGAAGATTTATATTATTTTTTGCACAAAATTCTGTTAATAATAAAAATATTTCTAATGTTGTTTTATCTGGTAAATCTAATTTATTTAAATTTAATTTTTGTTTAATGATATCTCTTAATTTTTCTTTATCTGGTAATGCTTTAAACATTATAGCAACATCTTCTTCTTTCACAATTTCGAAAACATGAAAATTAATAGTTGCTATTTTATAGAAAAGTTCCTTTTCTATCATTTTATTTTAGTTATTTTTTTATTAATAAAATATAAAAATTAATGAAATAAATTTCTTTAAAAATATTTAATTTTACAAATAGAAAAATTTTTTTTAATTTTTCCACTCTTCTAATATTCTTTCATCTTTAGTATCTAAAGAAGTTAAAGAAGAACAAACATAGAACATATATATCATATTATTAACATTATTAGTATTAAAATTAGATAAATTTAAAGAAGTTAAAGATGAACAATTATAGAACATATATCTCATATCATTAACATTATTAGTATTAAAATTAGATAAATTTAAAGAAGTTAAACGAGAACATTTATAAAACATAAAATTTGTATTTTTTAAAAGATTAATAAATACAATATTAATTGTATTCTTTCCTTCTATCTCAAATTTATATTTAAAACAGAATTGTATTTTTTGATTATTTAAATATAATTCACTCTTATCTTTAATTTCTTTTTCATTTTCAACCTATTCAATTTCATCCCAGAAAGGCTTTTCAGGAATTTCTTTTTTAGCTTCTTCATAACAATTTAAAATTTGAATATCCTTATTTTATTTTTTAATATTATATTCAATATAAGTTGATTAATATTGGAATTATTTTCTAAAAGAAAATGAGTTAATATATTTTGAAAGAAATTCCAATATTTTCATTAATGTTAGGGTAACCAGCTTTATGAATACCAATAATTTTAAAATTATTTTGAAGGAAAATGGGAGAACCAGAAGAATCTTTATGAGTAGAAACTAAATGTTTAATTTTATAATTATCAAAACATTGAATTCCTCCTTGAGCAAAAGCAAGTTCTCCTCCATCTTGATATTGAACAATACAGATATCTTGATTTAAATAATCATTTTGAGATTCATTATTCATAATATAATTTCTATTTCAAAAAATAATTTTTTATTTTCTTAAAAATTTCATCTTCTTTTAATATTTCAATTATTGTATAATCCAATTGTTTATTTGTTCCTTTTAATCGATTATTTAATCTAATTTTTTCTTCTTTATTTTTGTATTTTATTGAAATATAATTATTATTTTTAATTGAATTTAAATCTAAAACATGATTATTTGTTATAAGAAAATATTTATCTTCTTCTTTTATATTATATCCAAAAAAAAATCCAGTCCTATCTTTCCTCCCATAGAATCAATTTAACATGTTACATTTTCTGCTTTTTCTTTTAATTCTTCTAATCTTTTAAAAGAAATAGGATCTCCATGTCCTGTTATTTTCTTTTCGTCTACATATTCTTCCATATTTTGATTTTAAATATTTTAGTTGTTTAAATATATATAATCATATATTTCAAATGATAATTTAATCACAATTTAATTATATTATTTTTTATTAACAATTTATCCCTGCTTCAATTCAGAAAAAATTCAAATCTTAAATCATATAAACCAAGAATAAGAAATAGTTACAAAGAATTACCTATTTAAATTGTTATTAAATCTCAAATTGAAAATCCTGATAAAAATGTTTATATAGAATTAAAAATAGAATAAGTAAAAATCTACTTGAAAATTTTTGAGGGATATATAATATTTTTAATACTTTTCTTTTTATAGGATAATCTATTTTCATTAAAAACTATTTTAATGAAAAAGACGTATGTTTATTTAGGTAATCCTTAATATAATAAATATGGTATTCTTCATATCTTCTGATATTTCAAAAATTTTTTCCCAAATTATAAACATTATCTTAATTTTAATTAAATTCTTTAAGCAATTTTCAACAAGGAGAGTCTCACCACACTTAGAAAATACTTTATGATTTCTTATTAATTAATTTTTTTATTGATTTATTTGAATCATCCTTTTTACAATCTCTTTCTTTTTTTCTAAAAACAACTTATAATATATAATATAATTTATAAATATTTGGTTTTAAATTCTCTAAAAACATTTTATCATTGAATATATAATATTTAAAAAATCCAAAAAAAAAATAAAATTTTTTATTTTTAATTTTTTTAATTTTTAAAAAATTCATTAAAGTTGAAACTAAATGTATCAAATAGTATCAACTGAAATTATAATATTATTATCATCATTTCTTATATTTTATAAATTTCGTTTTGAAAAAAAATTTATTTGTTTTCTTTTTAAAAAAGTAGTAATATATTTACCATTAACAGATAAAGATTTTGAGCAATTAATTCAAGTGAAAAAAGAAAAAAATAAAAATATTAAAGGAATAGTTAGATCATGTGAAATTGAAGAATATGTAGATAAAGCACAAAATGAAAAATTTTTTAAATTTGATTTTATTGTAATATTTTATTTATGTAATCTTACAACTGTTTTTTTTAATGAAATTAAAAATATAATATTATCAGTTTTTTTTAAAGAAGATGTAATCACTGTAAATACATTTAATATAATTTCATCTTTTGTTTTGATATCTTTTTGTTATTTTGTGTATATGAATTTAAGATTTCATATTTTTAAAGAAGGTTTTTCTAAATCAAAAGAAGTAAAATCATTTTATGAAAATTTTATTATTAGCTTTACTTTGTTTTTTATAATACAAAAAATGAATGAAAATTTTTTTAATATTAATTATACTTCAGTATTAGAAATAGTTAACGATAGAATTTACTCAATATTATCACATTTCGAATTTAGTTTTAAAAATGAAAAAAATTTAGTGTCCAAAACTTTAATTCAAATTTTTTTTTCATTTATTTTTGGAATTTTTATTTCAATATTATTTAGACCAGCAATGCGCTTTGCTTATTTTGATCATTTTCTTTTAATGGTTTGTGAAAATCCTGAAGATGAAAAAATAAGAGTTTCAAAATTAGAATTGTTTATTAAATTTAAATCAGTAATTAATATATTTTCATTATTCCTTTTATTAGACCCTCTTACAAATTATATTTTTGATAATTTTACTTTAATTAAACCTTATTCTAATGTCATTATTTTTTTAAGTTTGTTTATAAATTATATTTTAGAATTAATTTGTGGAATAAATGAAATTTGGTATATTGCTTTTATGTTTCATGCACAAAATTATAATGAAATTGTAAATTTTTCTAAAAATCCTTCAAAGGATAAATTACTAATTCATAGAAATTATATAAATTCAGTCAATTCTAGATTTTGGGAAATTATAAGTCATATTTTTTATTTGGTTTTTATTCCAATTTTAATATTAATTAGTTTGTATAGTAGAGCAAATATTATTCAAACATTAATTTTTCATAAACAAATTGAGTTAAAAAAATATTTTTTGGAAATTATTTTATATATTGTTTTATTAAGTTTTGCTATTGCAAAAGGAGTAATAGAAAATGGATTTTTATTTTATGTTATTTTAATGAATATTGTCCATGTTCCACTTTATTAATTATGGTTTAAACATTAATTTAATATGAAAAATTTATAATTTAATTTTTATTTCAAAAAAAAATGAAAAACAAAGAAGATGAAAATGAATCAAATTATCATGATGATTTAATTGATGTTAATAAACAATCATTAACAATAAAAAAATATTATTTTCCTACTTTGAATCAGAAAATAATTAAAATAAATAAAATAAAATCAATTTCAATGTTAGAATTAAATAGAGCAAACGGAAAATATACATTTTTTGGTTTCAGTTGGACATTCCATTATTATCATTTAGACAGAAAAAGACCTTGTAAAAACCATGCTATAATTATAGAAGAAGAAGATAATAAAATAAAAATTGGAATTACTCCTGATAACCCTGAAAAGTGTTTTAGTGTTTTAAATAAACTATTATCTTATAATAAAGAATCTGAATTGATGAGTTTAAAATAATTATTTTTTTATTTTTATAATTGATATTTATTATTCAAATAAACATAAAATAAAGAAAAAAAAAAATTAAAATATTTCTTGATAAATAAATATTTTAAAAGATATAATTTAAAAAATTAATTGAAAATTAAAAAAACATAAAATATTATCTCCACAAATATATAATCCTTTAATATAAAATATGATAAGAAAAAATTTCCGAAAAAAAAAGGTTTTATATCTCAAATATTTATAATACATAAAAATAAAGTATCAAATAAATAACTTTAATAAACTTTTTTAAATAAATTCATTTCCAAATCAATATTTAGAACATAAATAAATATTAATACCTCAGAATATATTATTTAAATGATATTTTATAAATTTCAATAAAATGAAAAACCATGATACAAATACTTGTAATTCATCATGTGATATTGACACAAACCCAGATGAGGAAAATACACATAATAATTATAGAAAACAAAATTCATGTCAAATTCCTCAAGAAAAAGGGCCTAACATTAATTTAAAATGCTTTAAAAAAAGATATAGTTCAGAAGAAGAAAAACAATTTATTTTTGAAAAGATCAAAATTAAAAAAAAAACTGAGTTATGTAAAAATTGGGAATTATATCATGATTGTTTTTATAAGAATGAATGCTCTTTTGCTCATGGAATGGAAGAATTAAGAAATAATATTTGTTCTTTAGGATATAAAACTAGGATTTGTAAAACTTTTAATGAAAAATCTTATTGTAATTTTGGCCCTAGATGTAATTATAGACATATTATCAAGGAAAAAAGACTGTTTACTTACTCAAGTTTAATTGAGAAAGTTGGGAAAGAATTTTTAATCGAATTTAATAAAAAAGAAAATGAAGATATTAGTATATTACAATTATATAATCAAATTATATCTAAAAGAAAAATTATTGTGTAAGATTTATTTTTTATAATTTTTTTAGTCCAAGACTTGATATATTTAAGCAAAAAATATAACAATAATAAAAAAAGATTTATTATTATTAATAAAAAATTATAAGGTAATGGTAAGTTTGATAATGAAATAATGTAAATGTGTTTTATAATAAATACAAAGGTTAAATTTATTTAATCACATTCAAATATTCTGTAGAATATTTATCAAAAGTAAAATACTCATTTTACAAATTATAAATTAAATAATAATGTATATATTAAAAAAGAGATTTGAAACTTGATTTTAAAATTATAAAAAATATATAAATAATTTTTTTAATTATTATTTTTGTTTAGATATTTTTCATAATATTTCAAAATATTATACAAATTAAATTTGAAAAAATTAAAATATAAAAAAAATAAAAGTAATTTAAAAAATATTAAATGTTTTTAACTTATGTTTTATCAGTTAAAAAAAATCATTTAAAAATTAAAAACAAATTTAAATATTTATTTCACAAAAATTATTTATTGTCCTTCTTCTCCACCTTCTCCACCTTCATCTTCTTCTCCTTCTTCTCCTTCATCAGAAGATTCAACACCGACTTCTTCATAATCTTTTTCTAAAGCAGCAAGATCTTCTCTAGCTTCTTGGAATTCTCCTTCTTCCATACCTTCTCCAACGAACCAATGGACGAAAGCTCTCTTAGTATACATTAAATCGAATTTATGATCTAATCTTGAGAAGACTTCAGCAATAGCAGTTGAATTACTAATCATACAAACAGCTCTCATTACTTTAGCGAGATCACCTCCTGGGACAACAGTGGGTGGTTGGTAGTTAATTCCGCATTTGAATCCAGTTGGACACCAATCAACAAATTGGATAGTTCTTTTTGTTTTGATTGTAGCGACAGAAGCATTTACATCTTTTGGAACAACATCTCCTCTGTACATCATACAACAAGCCATGTATTTACCATGTCTTGGATCACATTTTGCCATCATTGATGCTGGCTCAAATGCACTGTTTGTTATTTCTGCAACTGAAAGTTGTTCATGATATGCTTTTTCAGCAGAAATAATTGGAGCATATGAGGAAAGCATAAAGTGAATACGTGGATATGGGACTAAATTGGTTTGGAATTCAGTCATATCAACATTTAAGGCTCCATCGAATCTAAGTGATGCTGTTAAGGAAGAGATAACTTGACCAATTAATCTATTTAAGTTTGTGTATGTTGGTCTTTCAATGTCAAGTTGTCTTCTGCAGATATCATAAATGGCTTCATTGTCAAGCATTACTGCAACGTCAGTATGTTCTAAAAGAGAGTGAGTTGAAAGAATTGAATTGTATGGTTCTACAACAGCATTTGAAATTTGTGGTGAAGGATAAATGGTGAATCCTAATTTTGATTTTTTACCATAATCAACTGAAAGTCTTTCTAAAAGAAGAGATCCAAGTCCTGATCCAGTACCTCCACCAACAGCATTGAATACTAAGAATCCTTGTAAACCAGTACAATTATCAGCAAGCTTTCTAATTCTATCAAGAGCAAGATCAATAATTTCTTTACCAATTGTGCAATAACCTCTAGCATAGTTATTAGCAGCATCTTCTTTACCAGAAATTAATTGTTCTGGATGGAAAAGTTGTCTGTAAGTACCAGTTCTGACTTCATCAACAACTGTTGGTTCTAAATCAAGGAAGACACATCTTGGAACATGTTTACCTGCTCCAGTTTCTGAAAAGAATGTATTGAAAGCATCATCACCTCCTCCAATTGTTTTATCAGAAGGCATTTGTCCATCAGGTTGAATACCATGTTCTAAACAGAATAATTCCCAACAGGCATTACCAACTTGAATACCTGCTTGACCGATGTGAATGCAAATTACTTCTCTCATTTTTGAATTATTATATAAAAATTATTTGAGTTTATATTGTATTTTATTAAAATAATTATTATTTATATAACTGAAACATCAAATTATATAAAATGTTAACAAATAAAATAAATAATTTAATATAAATGAGAGAAATTGTTCATGTTCAAGGAGGTCAATGTGGTAACCAAATAGGTGCCAAATTCTGGGAAGTCATTTCCGATGAACACGGTATCGACCCAACAGGAACATATCATGGTGATTCAGATCTTCAATTAGAAAGAATCAACGTTTACTATAATGAAGCCACAGGAGGAAGATATGTCCCAAGAGCCATTCTTATGGATTTAGAACCAGGTACAATGGACTCTGTCAGAGCAGGACCATATGGTCAATTATTTAGACCTGACAACTTTGTTTTTGGACAAACAGGAGCAGGTAACAACTGGGCTAAAGGACATTATACTGAAGGAGCTGAATTAATTGACTCAGTTCTTGATGTTGTAAGAAAAGAAGCTGAAGGATGCGATTGTTTACAAGGATTCCAAATCACTCACTCACTTGGAGGTGGTACAGGATCAGGTATGGGAACTCTTCTTATTTCCAAAATCAGAGAAGAATACCAAGATAGAATCATTGAAACTTTCGCTGTTTTCCCATCACCAAAAGTCTCTGACACAGTTGTAGAACCATACAATGCCACATTATCAATTCATCTTCTTGTTGACTCAACAGATGAAGTTCAAGTTATCGATAACGAAGCATTATACGATATTTGCTTCAGAACCTTAAAACTTACAACTCCAACTTATGGAGATCTTAACCATCTTGTCTCAGCTGTAATGAGTGGTGTAACATGTTCACTTAGATTCCCAGGTCAATTAAATGCAGATTTAAGAAAACTTGCAGTTAACTTAGTTCCATTTATCCGTCTTCACTTCTTTATGATTGGTTTCGCTCCTTTAACCTCAAGAGGATCTCAACAATACAGAGCACTTACAGTACCAGAATTAACTCAACAAATGTTCGACGCAAAGAACATGATGTGCGCCTCAGATCCACGTCACGGAAGATATCTTACAGCAGCTGCAATGTTCAGAGGAAGAATGAGTACAAAAGAAGTAGATGAACAAATGCTTAATGTTAAATCAAAGAACAATTCATATTTCGTTGAATGGATTCCAAATAACATAAAATCAGCTGTTTGTGATATTCCACCTAAAGGACTTAAAATGGCTGTTACTTTTATTGGTAATTCTACTGCTATTCAAGAAATGTTCAAAAGAGTTGCTGAACAATTCACTGTTATGTTCAGAAGAAAAGCTTTCTTACATTGGTATACTGGAGAAGGTATGGATGAAATGGAGTTCACTGAAGCTGAATCAAATCTTAGTGATTTAGTCACTGAATATCAAAATTATCAAGATGCTTCTGCTGATGATGAAGGTGAAGGAGAAGAAGAAGGAGAAGAAGAAGGTGGAGAAGAAGCTGCTGCTGAATAAACGGTTTTTTAAATTTAATGATATTTAAATAATTATTTCAATTTTTTTATTAGAATTTCGATTTTATAATTGTTTTTTTTTTAATTAAATAAAATATAAGAATCTGATTTTAACATATAAAACAAATTAATTGATAAAAAAATTACTTTTAATATTACTTTACTTTGTAAAGTTGAAAATACTCTATATAATCCAATATATAACAAATATATTGTAAATTATAAAAAATATATTTTTCTCAATTATTTTCTTTGAATTATATTTTTAAACCAATTGAAAAAATGATTAGAATTATTTTTAAATAGTATTTATTTATATTTATTCATAATTAAGAAAAAAATTGTTTTTATTTTGAATTTTTATTTTTATGGTGTATACTTTATTATTACTCTCTTTTATTCTAGATTTATCACTTTAATCAAACCAAAGGTTTAAAAGATGATGGATTTTTACTTTGGTGACTTTGTTTTATCTAGTTTTATTTTTCTTAAAGAAAAAATAAATGACTATTTTTATAATATTTCTTATTTTATAAATCATAATTTTTAATGGAAAAATCGATTTTTTTAGGATATTTTAACCGTTATCAGCAAAAAGCATAAATAATTTAACTAAAAACAGAATAATAAACAATTTTTATATTTTCAGGGAAAAATTATTATTTTATCAATAATTTCAAAAATTCCAATTCAATATAAAGAAAAACTATAAGATTTTATTATAAATTCCCATTCTTTGGTTTTTTCAATAAAATTCTTTAGAATAAAAATATTTTATAACTATCAAATAATTTTAATGGTGATTCAAGTGAAAATAAATAATAAAAGCTTAAATATTAAAATATTTTTAAAATTACCACATTTTTTCCCTTTCAAAACTTAAAATTTTGTAAGAATACATCATTTTATTTTAAACATATTTTTTAAATGAATTATTTAATTTTAATTTTCTTTAAAAAAAATAAAATGAAGGAAAATATTAATGTTTTTATCAAAAGTGGAAATAATTCATGGGGATTGGGCCCAATCACCAATCCCCAAACCCCAATCCCCAATACACCAATCACCAATCCCAAAACCACAACCCCAAATCCCCAATCCCCAATAAAATAAAAATCAAATATTAAATTAAATCTACAATTAATAAAAAAATATTTAAAATTGTAAATTTATTTTAAATTTAAATAAAAAAAAAAAAATCTGTTAAAAAAATATATTATAAATTAAAATTTAATCTTTAATAAATATTTTCAATAAAATGATTCAAATTTAAATTTTAAATTCGTTGATATTTGTTATTTTAATTTTATTTGATAAAATGGCGGAAATACGAAAAACTGTTGACACTTTTGATAATAATACTTTTAAAGATAATAAAGAAGCTTTTGAATTAAGAAAAATTTTTAACGCTCTCGAAGAAAATCAATTAAAAAAAAAAAGTGATGTAAAAAAAAAAATTTATATTTTTGATAAATATGATGATAAAGAAAATTTAAATATTAATATATTGGCAAATTTGGAAATCCGCCCAAAAAATAGATATAAGTTAAAGTTACAAAAATTATTAATTAAAAAGCATTTATAAAATAATAAAATCTGTAAATAAAGCGATTCTTATGCAAATAGCTAATAATAGAATTACTATAAATAATATAGTTTTGTATTTGATTTATACATTAATTGTGATGTTTTATAATAGTTTTGATGTATAAGAAAAATCTTAAATGATTATAAATAAAATATAGTTGATATTATTATGATATTATATTTTTAAATTCGATTGTCATTTGTAATTTTTATTTTGTAAAAAATTGATATAGATTATTATTATTTATTATCAAATTCTGATAAACTAGTCTAGTATTTAATACAATAATGAATCAAAGTTCAATGATAGTTTGAATAATAAATGCATTTATTATTCAAGCTTTTTTATTTATGTTATTTATGTACGAATAAAGAGGTAAAAAAATAGTAAATAATAGCTATTTCTTTTTATCTTTTGTTTGTGATGATAATTTTTTTTAATTTTTTATATATTAATTATAATAATATTTTAAGCTAATAAAAATTAGAATATTTTATTTTTTTCATTTTTTTTTTTAATTTTATTAATTTACACAACTTCA
>JAEEGK010014058.1_pt1 | contig 17932 bp, 17 predicted proteins | sample 8958771 | NCBI WGS metagenome assembly JAEEGK01 (sample SAMN16246547, study PRJNA631951) | gut metagenome | biome: gut microbiome; feature: rumen; material: SC-attached | host: Bos | place: Iran: Karaj | collected 2018-10
TGTTACCCAGCGGTAATCACAGGTTTCGCCCTCTTGAAGTTTTACAGAATCTTTGGCGCAGTCGGTCACGCACAAAAAGCGGCAGTGGATACAGGTTCTACCCAAAGTCCAGTCCAGCTGCTCAAGCCCCTCTGCAATAACACCGGTTTCTTCCCGCAGTTCACGCAGTGCACCTTCAACAGCACTTTCTCCCTGCAGTGCCGAACCACCCGCCGTTGCTTCCCACATATTCGGGAAAAGCGGTTTGCTCGGGTCTCTCTTCATCATAAGATAAGTTCCATCCACATGCCTTACCAAAACCTCGCAAACTAAATGATAAACCCCTGCCGGAATCTTATCCTGCTCTTCGCGAACCAGCGTCATTCCTTCGATTTTTTCAAAATTTGAATTATATGCATCCCAGAGTTCCATGCAAAAATCTCCCTTAATTTCATAATACCATAAAACTCAAAAAACTCCATTACATAAATCGCCGTCCCGCTCATACACCTCAATCTCCACGAACCGTAGGTACCAATCCCTCCCAACTTATGCTAGACTTTCAACAGATCAAAACACAAAGGGCCCTATTAAAAAGAGGTATAATTATGATAGACAATTATGTTACAGGTGCGCAGATAAAAAACCTGCGTGAAAATAAAAAGCTGACTCAGGAACAACTGGCTGAAAAAATTAACGTGACGGCAAAAGCTGTTAGCAAGTGGGAAACAGGAAACGGGTTCCCTGACATAAGCCTGCTGGAATCCCTGGCCGCTGCGCTTGGGATTTCTGTGATAGAACTGCTTTCGGGAAGCTGCATCCGCAATCAGAATAAAAACGCAAATATAACAAAAAGCAAGTTTTACGTTTGTCCTGTCTGCGGGAATGTGATTACTTCAACGGGAGAAGCCGTAATCAGCTGCTGTGGAATTACACTGCCACCTCAAGTCCCGGAAGAGCCCGACGACGAACACAAAATAAATGTCGAAGTCACAGAAGATGAATATTATGTTACGCTCAATCACCCCATGACAAAGGAACACTATATTTCGTTTATTGCAGCCGTTGCCGACAATGGGATCCAATTTGAAAAGCTTTATCCCGAAGGCCCGGCCCAGGCAAGATTCAAAATAAGTCGTGTAAAAAAGTTTTTTGTCTATTGCAACAAGGACGGCTTATTTTCCTAAGGCATCGCTTATCATCTTCCAGTCAAAACACCTTTTGTAGTTTGGACCAGGCAGCTCGCAGTCTTGATTCCACGGGCGGTCAAAAACCATAACCTTAAGGTCTGGAAGATGATCAAAAAACTTAAAGGCCAGCGGAGAATCTTCTACCGCAAAATCAAAATGCATTTTGTAATAGTCTTCAAGCTCAAGCCCAAAGGTGCTGCCTTTTATAAAATTCTCACGGCCATATTTATTCAGACAAAACAAAGGTACTCTCGCAAGTCCATGTTCATCAAGCCACTGGCGTGAAGCATCATAAACACTAGACGGACGGCCTGTAATAATTTTTATATCATGTCCCTTATCAATCCAGCTGTTAATTGTTTCCACTGCTCCGGGAGTTTCTTCATAAGACAAAAGTGCTTCCGGCAAATGTCCCTGAATCATAAGTTCATCATACTTGTCATCCGGCAGCAAAAAAGATTTTTGCAGATTAAAATATTTAATTTTTTCGTAGGGAACATCCACCCCAAACATCTGAGCCACAAGCTTAGAAAAATATGCAGCAGTCTCGCAAAGACAATCATCAAAATCAATATAAATATTCATAAACTCATTATAGCAAGATATATACAATTATTGTAGAATTAAAAAAGTGAATTTCGTTTACTTTACTTTAAGTTGTTTTAAATATTCTTTCTTTTCCGGAGAAACCCTAAAACTTTCACATGCCTTTTGAATTGCCTTGTTGTGTGTCCAGGAGGCAAGCTTTTTGTTTTGAATAAAAGGAAGGGCTGCATCCCACTGTTTTACAAGCGCTTCTGCAAAAAGCCATGCAATCATCATGTTTACATAATATTCTTCACTACGGATTTTAGAAGGTAGTTCAAGGTATTCCGGTTTAAAATCATCGTCTAAAAAATATTTCATCAAAAGCAGCATGCCTACTCGTTTTGTAAATGGGGCATCATCGCGCATCCATTGCTCCAGCTTTGGGAGCAAAGTCTGTCTGTTCTTTTTGAGCACCGGTGGATTGAGCGCATCGCTTATTGCCCAGCTGTTTATGTAAGGAAGAAAATGTTCCAGCTCGGCAAGGCATTCTTCGTAATTTTTCATTTTATTTATGAGGGCAATGTGCAGGCTGTTTTCTTCATGATATTTATGAGGCAAAGTTTGTAAAAAAGTCTGGAGTTCTGTTGCAGGAAGTTCCTTTACCCTTCGCAAAATCAGTTTAAAAGACGGCGACCGTACTCCTATAAAAGCCTCCCTCGGCAATGTTGGAATAAGCTTTGCAGAAAAGTCAGCATATTTTCCATCCTGATATTCGAACAGGATTTTTTGAATCTGTGTCATATTGTTTAAAATGTAAATTATAAAAAAACCGATGTCAATATTGTGGAACTGTCATTCTAAATCAATATCTCACATTCTGGAGTATACGGATTACAGCAGGCAAGGCCTATACGGGTGCATCTGGCATTCGAAAGACCGGACTCTTTCAAAAAACTCATTCCCTTTTCAAACTGCCCGGGCGTTAGCTTACAGCCAAGCGTAATATGCGGGTACCAGTTTTCCGGCAGATAATTTCTGTTGTCACCTGCTTCAAAATGTGGAACAAATATTTTGTGCAGGAGCCTGTTAATTTCTGAAAGTAACTTATCCTTTTCAATTTTTATAAAAATCACCTTGCTCACAAAAGAGTCAAAAGCACCAAAAGAAATCTCAAAATTGTTTCCGCACAAGATTTTTGTTTGTACCGATTCCACAAAATCACCGAACAAATCTTTCAGTTTTTCTACATCCGTTTTATGCACATGAAACATTCCAAGCGTCAGATGCGGTGGAACATTATTTTGAATCATATAATTATTCCTCGTCACTTCACTTAGTTCTTTTGTAAGCCCTCTAAGCTTCCCTGAGGTTTCATCATCAAAGTACAGAGTAACTGCGTATGTTAAAACTTCTTTATCTTCTTCGATCTTTTCCTGTTTCTTCATAATATTTTCTTTTGTCATGGTACATTTCTTTTTCGGCCTCATTAACCATTTGTAGGATTTCTCCTTTTTCACGATGCACAAATCCAAAGGATGCAATTCTATTATTGTTCATAACAATATCGCGGAACTCCAGCATTCTTTTTTCCAGTTCTTGCCGACCGAGATACAATATAACAACAAATTCGTCACCGCTTATCCTAAAAACTTCTCCGTCTGCAAAAGATTTAGACAGCAGTTTTGCAAAAGCTATAATCAGATTATCTCCTGCTGCATGTCCAAAGTTATCATTGGCAAACTTAAGCCCATTCAAATCAAAAAACACAACACCTTTGGCACTGTCCATATCATCTTTTTCCAGAGCCTTATCATAGGCGCGGCGATTTTTTAATCCTGTTAATGCATCTGTGTGAGAAACTTCATCCAGAATCTGTTCGCGGACTTTTGCTTCGGCAATTGTTTGGGACTGAATTGTTACATATATGATTAAGAGGGAAGCGGCACCAGTGGCATAGGAAAAATCGGGAAAATGGAAAAGCAGTACACAAATCGAAAGAAAGACTGGAAATATCAAATATGTACTAAGACCCATTATAAATCTAATTTCAAGCCTTTTGCGATATCTGAACAAAACAAAACAAAGATACAGCATGTTGATTAGAGTAATGAGATAAACAAGCAGATGCCATGGTCCAGCATGAAACTTATGATTACTAACTGTAAACAGTTTGCCATTAAGTGTTCCAAAGAAGATAAAAATAATCTGTAAAATTGTTATAACAAGAATAGGCAGCAGAACTCTATATGATGTATAGGATTTTTCGCGAATTACAGAAACCATATATAGCGAATACATTCCTACAACAATGACAATGAACAGATAGGAGAGCATGTTCACAAAAACCAGCAGCGCATCATTCTTGATAAATGATTCTGCCAGATAACTTAGGGTATCGACCGGAATGGCAAAGAGAAAAACAACAAGCATGTATATAAATAATCTGGTAGAACTTTTTCTGCTTTTTTTTGAGTTTATTACGGTTCCGCTCAAAATTATACCCATAAATATAAAACTCAAAAAATCTGTAGAGACAATATATTCAGACAAATGCAGACCCTCCGTATATTAACTATAACCTATTTCCAGATATTTTCCAATCCGAAATTTTCTAAACCCGGGATGTGACAAAAATGTCACAAAAATGTAATGAAAATCGATGTTGGGGAAAGGCCTCTTGTGATAGGATAGAATTGAAAGGAGATTTTATATGACAATTCTTGATGTAAAAGATGTAAAAAAGACTTATACCGGAAGGTTTGGTGGAAATCAGGTACAGGCGCTTAAGGGCGTTACCTTTTCGGTAGAAGAGGGTGAATATGTTGCAATTATGGGAGAATCCGGCTCCGGAAAAACCACTCTTTTAAATATTCTTGCAGCATTGGACAAAGCTACAGCCGGCAGCGTAATGCTTGATCAGAAAAATCTTGCAGAAATAAAGGACCGCGAGCTGGCTTCGTTCCGACGCGAAAATCTTGGTTTTGTTTTTCAGGAATTCAACCTGCTCGATACCTTCACGCTCAAGGACAATATCCTGCTGCCACTTGTGCTCAGTGGAAAAAGCGTTGCCGAAATGAACGAACGTCTTGAACCAATCGCAAAATCTCTTGGAATTGCAGAGCTTTTGAATAAATATCCTTATGAAGTTTCGGGCGGACAAAAACAGCGTGCTGCTGCTGCCAGAGCCCTGATTACAAATCCAAAACTCATTCTTGCAGATGAACCAACCGGAGCCCTGGACTCTCAGTCATCTTCGGACCTCCTGCGGGTTTTTGAAAAAATGAATCAGACAGGCCAGACCATCCTTATGGTTACTCACTCAACAGATGCTGCTTCTCATGCAAAGCGAATTCTTTTTATTCGCGATGGTGTTGTTTTCCATCAGATTTACAGAGGCGAAAGCACAACCGAAGAGTTTTATCAAAAAATTTCTGACACACTTACAATGCTCAGAAAAGGAGCTGCAGAATGATTTTATACCCACGAATGGCATTACAGAACATAAAGAAAAATCACCGCTTTTTTGTTCCACGCATTTTAACCCAGGCCGGACTTCTTGGCTGCTACTACATTGTTTACACACTTTACAAGGATGAACGTCTTCGTTCAGTTTACGGCGGTCAGTATCTTCCATTTTTTATGATGATAGGAATTGGTGTAACAGCTCTGCTTGCAGTGATTCTTATGCTTTATACAAACAGTTTTCTTATGAAACAGCGAACCCGCGAACTTGGACTATACAATGTTCTTGGTTTGGAAAAACGCCACGTTGGAAAAATCCTGTTTTTTGAATCTTCAATAAGCAGTATAAGCGGCATAATTTTGGGTACAATTTTTGGAATGCTTTTTTATAAGTTAAGTTCACTTTTTATCTGCAGGCTTTTGCATGTGGATTCTGTGCTTGGGTTTTATTACCTTAAGTCAAATACAATTATAAGCACAATTCTTTTCTTTGTGGTAATTGATATTGTTACTTATACAATAAATCTTATTAATCTTGCACGCATGAAGCCGGTAGAACTTATTGCAAGCGCCCACACCGGAGAAAAGGAACCTAAAGTAAAATGGCTCATGCTCATTATCGGAATTATCACTCTGGGACTTGGTTACTTTCTTGCTGTTTCAACAAAAAATCCGATCAGTGCTCTTCCGGTTTTCTTTCTTGCAGTAATTCTTGTAATGTTTGGAACTTATTTCCTTTTTGTAACAGGTACAATCTTTGTTCTTAAACGTCTTAAGTCAAACGACAAATACTATTACAACAAAAAACACATGACTGCAGTTTCGGGGCTTTTATATAGAATGAAGCAGAATGCAGTTGGCCTTGCATCTATCTGTATTCTTTCTACAGGCGTTCTTGTTGCAGTCTCTACAACAGTAAGTCTTTACAGTGGCATGGAAGATATGTTTGCATCTAAGTATCAGCAGGAGCTTTATCTCCGCGCTCAATACAGAGATTTGAATGATAATCATGTTTATGTTTCCAAAGAAGCACTTATTGATGCTGTAACAAAAGCTGCAGAGCAAAATGATGTAAAAATTGAAAGGATTATGAATCAAAGATACCTTGATGTAGCTCTCAAATATGAAAACGGAAAATTTACTTATGAATATCAGCCGGGTTCTTTTACAGGCCTTGCAGATTTAATTTTTATCACACAGGATGCTTACAAAGAAAACTGCGGTCAGGAGCTTAACCTTAAGAAAAACCAGGTTGCCTTCTGCAGCATAAACGTTGGCGATGCAAAAGTATTCAAGGGAAATACCCTTACACTTGGTGAACAGGAATATGATATTGCCAAAACAATCTATTATTTCCCAATCACCTCTGATACAATTTCATTCTTAACCTGCTTTGGTATTGTTGTTCCTGATGAAGAAACTCTCACCGAGATTTATGAAATCCAGAAAGCAGCTTATGGCGATTACGCAGATGAGTTTATTGAAAGAGCCGCAGTTAAATTCGCAGACAGAAGACAGGCCTGCAATAAAGGAAACGAAATTACAAATATTGTTACTTCAGAGCTCATTAAGTATATGCAAGCTCAGAGTGATTATGTCGAAGGAAATAATGTTTACGTAAGCGCAGACTCTTTGTGGGAAACAGAAGAGGCTTTCTACGGCTTGTACGGTACGTTCCTCTTCCTTGGAGTTCTTCTGGGGCTGGTATTCCTTTTTGCTACTACGCTGATTATCTACTATAAGCAGATTTCTGAAGGTTATGAAGACCGAAAACGCTTCCAGATTATGGAAAAGATTGGTATGAGCCAGGCAGAAGTAAAGGGCAGCATCCGCAATCAGATTATTCTTGTATTCTTTTTGCCGCTCCTTGTTGCAGGAATCCATATCTGCTTTGCATTTCCTCTGCTTTCAAGACTGCTCAATCTGCTTTTGCTGCCAAAGGTTTCGCTCTTTGTTTTGTGCACCAGTGTTACTTTCTTTGTTTTTGCAACTGTCTACATAGTTATTTACTCAATCACTGCAAAAACATATTATAAGATAGTACACTAATAGATGCCGAAACAAGTTCGGCATGACGGACAAGGGGCATGTATAAAATACTTTTGGTCGAAGATGATACCGCACTTGCTCAGGCAATAGAAAAAACTCTTTCGGAATACGGAAACGAAATCAAAGTTGTAACAGATTTTCGTAACGTAACCGAAGAGTTTTTGCAGTATCAGCCACAGCTTGTTTTACTTGATATAAAACTTCCATATTACAACGGATTTCACTGGTGCAGCGAGATCCGTAAAATCTCAAAAGTTCCGATTGTTTTTCTCTCATCTGCTTCTGACAACATGAACATTGTTACTGCAATAAGTCTTGGCGGAGATGACTTTATTCCAAAGCCGGTTGACTCTATGGTTTTGAATGCAAAGATTCAGGCGGTGCTTAGACGTACTTATGAAATTTCTGAAGCAGGGCAGGGGCTGGAGTTTCACGGAGCTGTATTAAAACCGGCCGAAGCCTGTGTAACCTACAATGGAAATAAAATAGAACTTACCAAAAACGAACTTAAGATTCTTATGGTTTTGCTTGATAACAAAGGACGAATCGTAAGTCGTGATGATTTGATGAAAGCGCTCTGGCAGGACGATATTTATGTAGAAGAAAACACTCTTACCGTAAATGTAGGCCGTCTTAGAAAAAAGCTGGAAGAAAAAGGTTTGATAGATGTAATCGTCACAAAATCTGGAATAGGATACATGCTGGCATGAAAAGAAAAACCCGGGTCCTGCTGGACTGCTTTAAAGAATTTACGCTTCCGCTGACTGTTTTTTGCATCTATTCTCTTTTGATTTTTATTGTGTTCTGGCTTTATAAAGTTATGCTGGAACCGTTTTTTTATGCTACGGCAATTTCTTTTTTTGTTTTGATTTGTGCTTTTGTAATTAAATTTATCAGGGCTTTGAACGGTCTTACACAACGGGAATTGCGCGAACAAATTGAACAGCTGAATGAAACAATAAAAAAACTGTCCGCAGAATTTTCTGACGAACAAAAAGAAACTCAGGATTTTTATACAACCTGGGTGCATCAGATTAAAACTCCGATTGCTGTATTAAAGCTTGAGTTAGATAAAGCTAACAATAATAAATTAAATCTTTCGGCACTGCAGGAAGAACTGTTTCGCATAGAACAATACACGGATATGGTTTTGTCTTATCAGCGGCTGGGAAGTGCTTCCAATGATTTACTTGTAAAGGAATATCCTTTGGATGAGCTTGTCCGCGAGGTTATAAGAAAGTATGCCTCTCAGTTTATTTACAAAAAGTTAAAGCTTGAATATGCCGGCTGTACTCAAAGAATTATAATAGATAAAAAATGGTTTACCTGCATTCTGGAGCAGCTTGTTTCAAATGCAATCAAATATACTCACTCTGGAACAATCAGCATTACTCTGGACAACGGCATTCTTTGTATAAGTGATACAGGAATTGGAATTGCACCGGAAGATCTTCCGCGAATCTTTGAAAAGGGTTATACAGGCGCAAACGGAAGACTAAACGAAAAATCCAGCGGCCTTGGCTTGTATCTTTGTTCTAAAGCCGCATCGCTTCAAAATCTTAAGATAGAGGCACAGAGCACTCCGGGTAAGGGTTCGTGTTTTATGCTGGATCTAAAGGAAAAGCTGCTTCCCTAAAAAGAAGTCTTTGATTGCCTCTGTGAGCTTATCCAGATGCTTTGTAAAACAGTGGTCGTCTCCTTCAATCGTAACAAGCTTCGCATTTTTATAAAGCTTTTGAGCTTTGGATCAAAATGCAAAGCGGACATTTGCCCCTGCCTTCCGGTTTATCAAGTTTTGAGTGCAGACGAATTCCGTCGCTATCAATAAAAAATTCTTCCATATCAGTTTTTAAGATATTTTTGTTCGTATTCATCCATTGGAATTGGTTTACTGTAGTAGTAGCCCTGAATAACTTCGCAGCCAAGGTCCCTTAGCTTGTCTACCTGAGGCTTGGTTTCGGCACCTTCGGCAAGACAGATAAAACCAAGTTCCTTTGCAAGTCTGATAATATGGTTTACTACAATGATATCTTCTTCCTGCTCATTCTGGGTCGAAATATTATCAACAAAGCTTTTGTCAATCTTAAGAGTATCCAGCGGCATCTTAGTCAAAAGCGAGAACGAAGAATAACCGGTTCCAAAATCATCCATGGAAATTTTATAGCCTGAAGCACGAAGTTCTTCAAGAATGCTGATCATGTGATCGGTATTGTCGTAGCCGGCACTTTCGGTAAGTTCAAAATCAATAATTGAATGGTCAATACCATACTCATCAACAATAGAAGAAAGATGCGAAATCAAATCTCTGTCGTACATGCGGTTTCTGGAAAGGTTTATGGAAACAGGGTAGAGAGGCTTGCCTTCTTTTTTCCATTGCGCAAGCTTCTGGCAAACCTTTTTTAAAACAATGTCGTCAATTCTTCCAATGGAACCGTCTTTTTCAAAAAACGGAATAAAGCGTCCAGGCGAAAGAAATTCCTTGTTTTTGTAATTCCAGCGGATAAGCGCTTCGGCACCCTTTATGACTTCCTTGTGAATGTCAAATTTTGGCTGCAGGTAAACTACAAATTCATCATTTTCGATTGCAGTTTCTACATAAGCCTTAATGTAATTTCCCCAGGAAATATCATTGTGCATTTTATCGGTATAAGTGATAATTTCTGTTTTGTTGTGATTCTGTCCCAGAGCTTGTGCCATCTTACCTGCGTCGGCAACACGGTTACCAAGCAGCATTGCTTTTTGCATTGGAACAAAACCGCAGCGGTAAAAAATTTTATAATTAGGATCCTCTGCAAGATGAGAAAGCTTGTCAAAGAATTTTGTAAGCTTTTGGATTGTTTCTTCTTCAGACATATCCTTAATCATCATTGCAAAATTGTCATTGTGACAGCGCGCACTTGCATAAACAAAATCTGCATGGTTCATTTCATCTACAACATTGCATAAAACTCTATTGGCAGCAATGTGACCGTAAACCTCGTTTATAACGCGGAATTCTTTTATATCAAAATGAACAAATGCGTAATCATTAATTCCCTCGTCTTCGGGCATTTCCAGATAGGCAACAAGATGATTCCAGTTGTAGTGGCCTGTGATTGCATCTTTAAATGCGAGCTCATAAAGCTTCTTTTTTTCAAGGCTATCGGGATCTTTGTTTATGACATACTGTGCAGAATCATTTGTAAGAGTTCCTTCATAAAGAATTCTGACTTTTTTAAAATCCTTAAAAATAGCAATCATTTCCGGATTGTCTTCTATTGTAAAATCAGAGTAGATTCTGTGGGCGTCATCATCTTTTGCAATTTCTTCAAAAATGCCAAGAATAAAGCCTTTTTCAATTTTGATATCATCATCAAGTTCTATTGAATAAAAATATTTTTTCTGGAGCTTAAGGCTCTTTAAGTCAGAAGGATATTTGATGTCAGGATCATCAGGACGGAATTCAATACCTATAACTTCTTTTTCAAGACCCTTTATGTAAAAAAGCCCCGGATTATCATAGCTTCCAAAAGAATTTTCATACGGTTTGAGTTCTTTGGGTAAAATTCCGTTGTAAAAGTCTGCAATTTCCTGGTCAGATGGAACAATATAATAGAGAATGCGGTCCGGTTTATAAAGCTGGTTCAATTTATTTATGAACATTAATGCCTCCGCCTGTAAAGTGTACGTTTATATTTTATATCATCTCCGCCATTTTCGCCAACACAAATTTCAAAAGCTGAACTGTCAAATTCAGGAAAAAACGTGTCGCCGTCCGGGACAGTGAGTTCTACTTCGGTTATATACATTATTTCTACATAAGGAAGGGCTTCTTTGTAAATATTGTAACCGCCGGCAAAATAAATGTCCTGGTCTGGATGTTCTGTTTTGGCAAGTTCAAGGGCAGCTTTTACCGAGCGGGCAGTTTTAAGATTTTCACCTGTAAAATTGCAGGTTTTGGAAACAACAATAGTAGTTCTGTCCGGTAGTGGGTGACCTATTTCTTCATAGGATTTTCTTCCCATGATTACAACGTTACCGGTTGTGAGCTCTTTAAATTGTTTTTGTTCACCTTGAATTTTCCAGGGAATGTGCCCGTTCTTTCCAATTACATTGTTTTTGGAACGGGCAGCAATCAGTCCAATCATGAATTCATTATACCTCTGACATACGCAGGCGTTCAACTACAGAAGTTTTCATTGAACATTTGTAAATGATTACCGGCAGAATCAGAGTAATAAGAATCATAATAGGGAAAACTATAGAAACAGGAAGCAGTGTAAACTTCCATGCATAATAGGAAATCTCGGCTCCCATTGGTCGTACCAGGAAAACAGAGAACAGAGTACACAGAATAAGACCTGCTATAAGCGTAAATGCTGTGTACAAAAGTCCTTCTACGCACATTCCCTGAATCTGATTTTTCTTGGTCATGCCAACAGCCTCGAGCATTGCAAGCTCCAGCTTTCTTGAAAGAATAGAAGTTATCATTGTGTTAGTAAGATTTAACAAACCGATTAAAGCAAGAATGGCTGTAAGAAGTCCGCCAACAATTACAATCATGCTGGTAAAGCTTTTGAATTCCTGCTTAAAGACTTTGCGGGAAGTATACTGGAGCATTGGTTCAACTTCATTTGTATAATTTGCCATCCATGCTTCAATTGATTCTTCATGTTCATCATCAACATTAAAGAGGGTGCGCATAGGATTGCGCTCGCCACAGAACTCAATGAATTCTTTTGTTGGAAGATAATAACAAAGATCAAGATCTGTAAACTGCCGGAAGCGGAAGGCATAAGGCATTGCAATTGTTGCCATTACCTCGTATTCCTTAACTTTACCGTTGTTGGCTTCGACTGTAATTTTTTCTCCTGGAACAAAGAACGGTATAGGAGCTTCTTCGTCCGAAAGTCTCATGTGATATTCACTTACAAGAATGTAGTTGCCGCTTAAGAATTTTTGCATATCAATCTGGCCGTTAATTATCTGCATGTTATTTAAAACAAACTCATCTATTCCGTAGCAGAAAACTTCGGCGGCACGGTATTCACGATATACGTCTACCACCAGGTCTGTGTTTCCAAAAGTATAGATTGACTGCATTCGTGGTTTACTGAACAGATTTTCTTCGAGCTTATTTAAATCTTCAGCTGTAAAACGCTGATAAGTATTTTCAAAATAAATGTTTCCAAGCTCTGTGATTCCATCTTGTTTAGAAAGCTCCTCCAGAAATTCTGCCGACACGCCTTCCAGGTTTTTAGCCGAATATCTTACTCCCGCATTATCCAGGGTTGCATCGGATATAGAAAAGTCTGTTGCAATTCTGTTTTCTACAAATTTGTCTTCGCTAAAGCTGTGAATCATAGTGTAAACGCTGTTCAAAATTACAAGCGAAAGTGAAAGCGAAAGAATTACCCAGAAAACCTTTCTTTTGTCGCGTGCAAAATTTCTTATTGCAAAAGAAAAGCTTGAATAACGTGTGTTTTTTCCAACCCTGGTTTTTGCTTTTTTGCCCGGAAGCTGAACTTCTGTGTATCTTACTGCTTCGATTGGAGAAACTTTGGAAGCAAGTCGTGCAGGACGTCTGCAGGAAACCAGAACAGTTACAAGAGAAAAGACAGCCGAAAGCAGAGGAATCCAGAAATTTATTTTGACCGGACTTGCCATACTAATCTGAAAACCGTCAAAGATTTTTGAGATTATAGGAACAAGCACAATTCCTACAAAAGTTCCGCCAAGAATTCCAAGAATAATTCCCGGGATAGAAAGATACAGTGCCTGCCATTTTACAAGCTTTTTGAGCTGCTTACCGCTCATTCCTATTGTTTTAAGCAGACCATAGGAACGGATATCGGAATAAACATTAATTCTAAAAATGTTGTTGATAATAAGATAGCCCGAAAAAAAGATTGTAAGAAGAAGAAATCCTACAAGCAGCAAGGTTCCTGCATCCATTGTGCTGAGAGCGTTTGCATTGCTTATACCAATTTCGATGTCTGGAGAAAGATTGTTTCTGAACAAGGCCTCTACAAGCTGCTTTTCCACATTAAACGGAAGTGCAAAATCAACATCAAGACCAATTCGACCTATAGGAGTGTGATAACCGCTTTCATAATCATAATATGAATCGAGTGGAACCGGTGTGTATTTTTCCTGAAAAGCTTTTGAAACTAAAAGTATCTGCGACATTGCAACAGCGTCACCGGTGTAAACGCCGCAGATAGTAAAATCTTTTTCATACAGTTCATCATATGAATCAACAATAATGTGAACCTTTTTTCCCAAAAGGTCATTATAATTTGAAGATTCCGGCAAAAGCTTAAGCGCCTTTAAAGTAAGGCTTGAAAATACTGCTTCGTCTTCTTTTTGAGGAAGGCTTCCAACTTCCGGGGCACAAAAGGATTTTTGAGCTGCTTTTTCGCTTGCCCAATGAAGCTCTGTGCGGACTTTTGCAAGCTCGTGGTTTGCAGCTTCGCCTACGCTGATCCAGCTGCAGGCCTCTTTGAATTTTGGATCTGCAGCCAGAGTTTCGTATTCGGATTGATTAAGATATTTATAAGAACCCATTGCAGAAGTTCCAATCTGGCGCTGCATAGATTCTTTGAGCTTGTTTAAAATTCCGCCGCCTGCTGTAAAAAGAGAGGTAAACAAAAAAGTACAAAGCGCAACCGAAAGAATAAGGATAAGACTCTTTGTTCGTTTTTTAAGAATATATTCAAGGGCAGTTTTACGGATAACAGATGTATTTTTGATCTTCATTTTTTACCCCCTTGCAATAAGTCCGTCTTCGATTCGGATTGTGCGGTCTGCAAGCTGTGCAATTTCTTCGTTATGGGTAATCATTACGATTGTCTGTCCAAACTTCTGGCCGGTTACTTTTAAAAGTCCCATTACATCCTGGCTGGTTTTTGAATCCAGGTTTCCGGTTGGTTCGTCGGCAAGAATGATTGCAGGAGCTGCAGCTAAAGCACGCGCAATTGCAACTCGCTGCTGCTGCCCGCCCGAAAGCTGAGATGGCAGTGCCTTCTTTTTTTCTGAAAGCCCAAGAATATCAATTATTTCGTTTACAAAAGCTTCATCAGGTTTGTCGCCATCAAGTTCAACAGGAAGTACAATATTTTCATAAACCGACATAACCGGTACAAGATTAAATGCCTGAAAAACAAAACCGATTTTACGTCTTCGGAAAATTGTGAGTTCTTCATCTTTTAAAGAAAAAATATCTTTGCCGTCTATGAAGACCTTGCCGGAGGTAGGACGATCCAGTCCGCCAAGCATGTGGAGCAGGGTAGATTTGCCGCTGCCAGAAGTTCCAATAATGCTCAAAAATTCGCCTTTATTTACAGAAAGGTCAATTCCTTTTAAGGCTTCGACCTTTGCTTCTCCATTTCCATAGGTTTTTTTAAGTGCTTCGGTTTTCAAAATTTCCATAATTTTCTCCTTTACGCTTAAAAATATATAAAAACAATCTTTCAAGAATCTTTCAGAGAAAAAATTAATTCTGTCAGTTTTGTAAGAATTTATTTGGGAAGAAAAATGGAAAAAGTGGTGCCGCCGCCGCTTCCCGCGACTTTTGAGCTTACTTTAATATAGCCGCCCTGACCACTGATAATTTCGCGCGCCAGATGAAGTCCAATTCCAACGCCTTCTTCGTTTTTTACCGACGAAGCTCTGTAAAAGCGTCCGAATATTTTTGTCTGTTCTTCTTCCGGAATGCCGGGGCCAGTGTCCGAAACATCAACCTTTACAAACATATCAAATTCCGTAACACCAAAGCTTATGCTTCCCTGGGCTGTGTATTTTACTGCGTTGTCTGCAATGTTAAAAATTGCTTCCTGAGTCCATTTTGGATCAATGTTGGCAAGGGAATTGGTTGGGGTTAAGAGTAGATCCAGGCCCTTTGCCGCAGACCGTTCCTTAAGCTGACCTGCAATATTTTGCAGAATAGGGAAAATTGGAGTTTTCTGACGTTCAAGTGAAATTATTCCGCTTTCGAGTCTTGAAAGTTTTACAAGACTGTCTATTAAAAATCTGAGTTTTTCGGCCTGAGCTCTTATTGCAGTAATATTAGCTTTTTGTTCTTCGCTAAGGCTTGCGTCTTCCAAAAGCTCGCTGTAAAGCACAAGATTTGCAATAGGAGTTTTTGTTTGGTGCGAAATATCCGAAATTAATTCCTTGAGCTTGTCCTTTTCGGCCTGAATGTTTTGTGCCGAAAGGGAAGAGGACTGCAGGTAATCAGAAAGCTCAGATTCAAGCTTGGAAAGACTGCTTTCATTAAAACTTGAGGCATTAAAGCTCCCGCCCATTGCCTCGTGCAGCATGCTTTCTATAGAGTTTAAAAGACGACGGTTTTTTATGCGGCCACATATTATAATGACAAGAGCGGCAATTAAAATAACAAGACTTACAGCAATAAAGATCCAGTTCATTTTACCTCATCAAGGCACCAGGCGTAACCAATGCCATAAACAGTACGGATTTTTTCGCCAAGAGAAAGCTTGTCGCGCAGGCGCTTCATTGTAACCGAAAGTGCGTTCTCATCTACATATTCTTCGCCGTCCGACCAGATGCGGTCAATGAGCATATCCCGCGGAATTGTATTTGGAGCATTTTGAGTTAAAAGATATAAAAGCTTTTGTTCTGTTTTTGAAAGCTCCACCTGTTTTCCTTCTACACAAAAACGCATGTCCGAAAAATTAAAAGAATATTTTCCGTCGGTAAAATCATCATTCGTTTTTTTGCCTCTGGCTTTTCTAAGCTGGGTATTTACCCGTGCCCTCAGTACCGAAAGAGAAAACGGTTTTGTAATATAATCGTCAGCACCTTTTTCGAGCCCATCAACAATATCACGGTCGGTGTCGTTTGCAGTAAGAAGAATTACAGGAAGGGCAGGATTGTCGTTTTTGATTTGCTGGAGCAGATCAAGCCCGCTGCCATCCGGAAGATTTATGTCCAGCAGTACAAAAGAAACTGTTCCCAAAGAAAGCTGGGCTCGTGCTTGGGCAAGAGTGCTGCAGGAAACAATTTTTCTGTCATCTTCGCGCAGAGCCTTGCATAAGCCTTGATTTAGAGTTGCATCATCTTCGACAATTAAAAGCTGTTCCATAACATAACTCTACCATATACTACAGCCGCTGGGCAATGTCTTTGATGTTTTTGATGATTGTATATAAAAAAAACTGTGCTATAATTAAAAGATATGGAAATCATCAGGCTTAAGAATGTAAAAAACTACAGGGATTTGGGCGGGCTAAAAACCATCGATAACAGAGAAATCAAACCTCATATGCTTATCCGCGGAACTACGCTTTTTTCTCCCGGACGTCATTCTATTGCCAGATTAAAAGAGAGCTACAATCTTAAGACAATAATTGATCTTAGAACCAAAAAAGAAATGCTCGAAAAACCAGATGTTCCTATTGAAGGCGTCGAAGTTTTCCACATGCCTATTATTGACGAAGCTGTTGCCGGAATCAGTCACGAAAAAAGGGTTCACAGTATGAAGTCGCTGATTATGATGCCGCCAATGACCGAGCTTTATGTTCAGATGGTAACAAAGCAGAGTCTGGATAATCTGGTTAAGGTTTTAAAATTTATACTTTCCTTGCCACAAGAAAAATTTGCAGTTGCTTTTCACTGTACGGCAGGCAAGGACCGGACTGGTGTTGTTTCGGCGCTGCTGCTTTCTTTTCTTGGAGTAGACAGGGCAACAATAATTCAAGATTATATGCTTACAAATCCAAGGATTCAGATTAAGGCAAATCTTGCTTATATAGGGCTTTTGCTTACACGCGGAAATCACAAGCTTGCACATAAAATCAAGCATTACTTTATGGCGGAACCCGATTTTATAAAAGCTTCACTTAATCAGCTGGAAAAGGATTTTGGTTCGCTGGAAAACTTTTTTAAGCAAAAAATGGGCTTTTCGGAAGCAGAAGAAACAGAAATTAAAAATAAATTTTTAAGATAAAACAGGAGTAAAAAAATGGCTGTAATTACACCAAAACGAAGCGACTATATTTCTTGGGATGAATATTTTATGGCAGTCGCAAAGCTTGCAGGTTTTCGTTCAAAGGATCCTAACTCTCAGGTAGGAGCTTGTATTGTAAGCGAAGACAACAAAATTCTTTCTATGGGCTACAACGGTTTTCCACGCGGCTGTTCTGATGATGAGTTTCCATGGGCACGCGAAGGCGACACTTTAGATACAAAATATGCGTATGTCTGCCACAGCGAACTCAACGCAATCTTAAATTACCGCGGCGGTTCTCTTGAAGGCTGTAAGATTTATGTAACACTTTTTCCATGTAATGAATGTGCCAAGGCAATTATTCAGTCGGGAATTAAAACAGTTGTTTATGCAGAAAATAAATATGACGGAACTCCGTCTGTAGAAGCTTCTAAGCGTCTGATGAATGCTGCTGGGGTTCGTTACTATCAGTATGAGCCGACTGGCCGCAAGCTTGAGATAAATGTTTAAGCTTTAAGTAAGTATCGGCTAACTCGGAACGGGCCTCGTGAATCTGTCGGATTATTTCTGAATTTTCTTCGAGAGCCTGTGCCTCTTCCAGAATCTGCTGACCGGCTCCTTCGGCAGTAAACTTTTTTTCATTTATTAAATATTTTAATCTGTAAATAATTTCAATTTCGCGCTGAGTGTAGGTTCTTCGTCCGCCCATATCCTTTGGCGGCGAAAAGTCTGGAACTGCTTCTTCCCAGTAAGGGATTGCGGGGGGTGTTATTTC
>JAEEGK010014059.1_pt1 | contig 17932 bp, 11 predicted proteins | sample 8958771 | NCBI WGS metagenome assembly JAEEGK01 (sample SAMN16246547, study PRJNA631951) | gut metagenome | biome: gut microbiome; feature: rumen; material: SC-attached | host: Bos | place: Iran: Karaj | collected 2018-10
AATAAAAATAATATAAAAATATTTAATGTTAAAAAAAAAAAAATTATGAATGATTTAAATTTAATTCATTATTATAAAGAAGAAGATAATTATAAAATAATAATACTTAAAATAGAAACAAGAAATAAAAAATAAAAAAATAAAAATTATATTTATATGATATTTTATTTAAAAAAATTATTTAAATATTCTATTTTTTGATAAACATTGAAATCATTTTTTTATTAAATAAAAAAAAGAAAATATTTAATTGTCATTATATAAACTTTTTAACATTTTTTCAATATATTTGATTTTTTCATTTAAAACAGCATTATTAGATTTAATATCAATATATTTGTCTTCATAAAATTTACATTTAATTTTTAATTTTTCATTTTCTTCTCTTAAATTTTTAATAACATCATCTTTTTCTTTTAATTGATTAATCAAATTAATATTATTTTCACAAATTTTATTTTTTTTAATATTATTAGATTTTTCATTTAATAAAATTTTCTTATTAAGAGAATTATTATTTTCTTCTAAATTATTAAATTTTTCTTTAATTAAATTATAATTATTTAATAAACTAAAATTATCTTTTGAAAGAGTTTTTAACTCTTCTTCTAAAATCGAAATTCTTGTTTCATATTTTGCTCTATCATTAGAAAGAGAAATATTAATATTTTCTAAATAAGAAAAAACTGAATTTAATTCATTTAAATTTTTATTATCTTTTTTTATTATTTTATTATTATTTAAATTTGAAGAATTTGATTTTGATTCTGATAAATCTGAAGTCATTTCTGGAAGAATTATTGTATTATCTAATATTTTTATATTTTTTTTTTGAGTTCTTTCAGTTAAAGATGAATTATTTATATTTAAGTTATTTTTATTTAATGTATTTCTTGAATCTTTTCTTTGTTTTTGAATAATATTATTAATAATATTATTATTATTATTTATCTTATTATTATTCATATTATTATTAGAATTAATATTAATATTATTATTATTATTTAAATTATTATTATTTTCTAATCCTTTAATTGAATTAATCTCTTTGTATATATCATTCATAAAAATTATTTCTTTTATTGATTGAGAATAATTTTCTTTTGTTGAATTTACACATGAAATTATATTTATTTTATCATATTTATCAATATTAAAATTATCCATATCATAATTATTACTTTTTGAGTTAGTAAAAGAAATTAAATCTGAAGCTAAAGAAGCAAAAGAAATATCATCTAATAATAAATTTTTAGTAGCTAATTTAACAAAACAAATTTCTTTTTCATTTATTTGAAATCTTACAATAAAATTTATATTATCATTTATTAAATTACTTTCTTGAAAAAAATTAATTTTTTTTTTTCTTATTTCTCTTAAATTTTCTAAAGTTTCTTTTGGAGAATTTGAAAATTTTGAATCTAAAAGAAAAATATTTTTATTAAATATTATTTCACTAATTATTTTTAAAGTATAATTATTTTCACTATAACAATCATAAGTATTTAAAAATATATTGATAAAAGAATTAAAAGAAGAAGTTTTTTCATAATCATTTTGCGAAGAAAAAATAAAAATAATATTTGAATTTATTAATTCTTGAAAAGGAAAATTTTCAGAAAAAATATTTTCATAAGGAAATAAAGTATAATATACATTATCAAATTCATAAAAAGAAAAATTATTTTTAAAAATATAATTATTATTTAATTCTGGTCTTTGTAAATTTTTTATTATTTCTTTTCCTAAAATTGGTTTTTTAGAAGTAAGTAAAATTTTTGAAGGATGAATATAAGTAAATATATAAAATTCATTATTTTCAGGTAAATAATTCATATTTGCATTTTTATCATAAATAATATTTGAATTAATTTTATTATTATTATTATCTTTTGAATTATCCTCACATGAAATTAATATTATACATTTAAATGAATCATTCATTTTTTTTTTCAAAATTATTTCTTTGAAATAAAAATAAAAAATATTTTAAAAAATAAAATTTAAAAATAAAAATTTATTAATTTCTAATCTAACAAATAAAATATAGATTTTTATCCATCAATAACTTCCATAACAATTTTTCTATTATTCTCATTAATTCGATAAATTTCAAATTTTTCTTGAAGCAGAGATTTAATAGTGTTTTTATCTAAACCAAATTCAATCATATTATTTGCTAAAGGAACTAATTGTGAAAAAATAATATTATTAATTCTTAAATCTTTTTCTTCTTCATTTTCAAATATAAAAACTCCTTTATTTTTATCTTTTTTTAAACTTTCTCTTATTTCATTATCAATTGAAAATTGAATAAATTGTTTCCAAAAATCTAAATTTTGAAAAATAGGATTTTTTTGAATAATATTTTGTAAATATTTTTTTTTCTCATTTTCTATAATATAATAAGTTTGTGATAATATCATTACATTTTTAACACAAACTAAATCATTGTCGGATAAAGTATAATTTAATATATTATACATTATATTTCCAATTTCATTAAATTGTTTTTCTGGAATCAGAAAAATTCCTAAATTTCTAAATTCATTTATTTTTGATATAAAAATTTGTCTATTTTCTTTTCTTTGTATTAATTTATTTATTGTATTTAATTCTTCTTCTGTTTCTTCAGGAAGAGAAAGTTTATTGTTTGAAAAAGATAAAATTTTATTTGTTATATTATTAACAATTACTTTTTCTTCTTCAATTTCTAAATTATAATCTTCATCTCTTAAAGATAAATATTCATATAATTTTTTCACTATTTCAAATATATCTTTTACATTTAATTCGTTTTTTTTCTTATATAAATCATTTGAAAAAGAAATTTTATTTATTATTTTTAATTTATATGGTTTTAATTTTATTTTTTCAAAAGGAAAACAACGAGAAGATCCTTCTCTTATTATTTTATCAAATTCTTCATTAATATTATAATTTGATAAGAAAGGTAAATAATTGTTGAATTCTGATTCTATTAAAGAACAAAAACTTTTATAATGAACTAAATATTCAGTTGAATTATTTTTTAAAAAGTCTAAATATTCTTCACATATTGTTATTAAATTTGAATTTGATATATTTAATGTTGTCAATAAATTTTCTTCATATTTTAATGCTGTATTAACACTTCTTTTATATAATTTTTCATAATTTTTCATTTTTTCTAATAATTCAATGTTTATTTCATTGATATTGTTTTCATTAATCATATTTTTATTATTCTTATTATTATTATTATTAAGAACATTATTATTATTATTAATATCAATAAGAAAGAAATTATTTATTTCAATATTATTATTATTACTATTATTATTATTGTTTATATTTATTTCTTTATGATTGTTAATATTATTTTCTTTTGAATCATCTAAATTATTTTTTTTTGCTTTATAATAATTATATACTGAATCTTCTGCTTCTGAAGCAATTTGTTCAAAATTATTTCGATATTTTTGAACTTCTTTATATTTTTCTTCTAAATCTCTTATTGAATTATTAACTTGATTATTTATTTTAGAAATTATATTTTCTTTTTCAAATATAAAATCTTTAGTCATATTAATAGAATTATTTAAACCTTGAATTAAAGGTTTTAAACCTTCAATTTGAGTGAAAATTATTTTATTTACACTTTTGATAATTTTACTATAATAATTTTTTTGTTTAGAATATTCATTTAAATATTTATTATATAATTCATTTATATTATCAATAAATTTTTTAAATATTTTTGAATAATCTTGACTAAAATTCATTAAATTTTTTAATGATTTATCTAATTCTAAATAATTTTTCATTAATGAATTAAAATTTTTTTTTTCATTCCATTCAACATTCATTTTATTCATTTAAAAATAAATAATAAAAATAAAATAAAATTTTTATTTTATATTATATTATAAAAATTGTATTTAAAATAAAATTTTATAATAATAAAAATTAAAGTCATCAATTCAAACTAAATTTATATTGATTGTTTACTCATTATGAAAAATTTATAAGAAGGAAAACCATTAGAAGAAGATTTATTTATTTTTTCATTAATGGGAGGTAAATTTAAATCAATACTTTTATTTTTATGAGATTTCATTTTTTTAATCACTGCTTCTTCAAGATTATTTTTTTTTATTTCTTGAAAAGTGTTTGATTTAAAAGTTCTAAAATTATTTGTTGTTTTGGAATTATTTAAATTAGAAGAATGAGTTTTATAATAAGAAGTATAATTACTATTATTATTATTATTATAAATAGTATTATTATAATTAGTATTATTAAAAGTATAAGAATTATTAGGATTAATATTATTTTTATTTTTATTCTCATAGTTATTTGGATTTGATAAATAAAAATTTGTATAACTTAAACTTTGACTTACATTATTTAATAATTTATTTTTATTTCTAATTTCTAAAGAATTTGCATTTTTATAACTTAATCTATATGAATTTCTGGAAATTTCTTGTGATTGAATTAAATTATTTTCTTTTTTATCATTATCAAATATTTTAATAGGTTTGCTTTTAATAGAACTTCTATTAAATACTTTATTGTTTCCATTATTATAATTAAAATTCCTTTGACTATTATTTCCAACATTATTATTATTATTAAAAAGACTGTTGATTAAATGAACTTTCCCAATTTTAAAAGCAACATTTTTAGCAATAGATAATGTAAAATTATTTAAAACTCCCATATATAAACTAGATCTTAATTCAACAACTTTAGTGACAGCAGTTTGAACAGTATTTTCTTTATAAACAATAAAATTAAATATATTTTTTGGAATATAATAAACTTCAGCATAATCACTTGTACAAATTGCATCAAAATGATATATATCATTTTTATAATTATAACAATCATTTAAACCAAATATTTCCATATTATTTATTTTATCTAAAATTATTTCCTTTATTCCTTTTATATCATTCATATATTCTTTACTTTGAAATAATGGATTTGATAAATTTAAATTATTATTTCCTATTTGAAAATCTTTTAAATTTGAAATATATTCATTAAATCCATTTAAAGAATTTTGAAGTAAAATTATTATTGCATTTAATTCATCAATTTTTCTCTTTGTTGATATTGTTATTTCTCCTTTTTTTAAAAGATAAATTCCAGTAAAAATTGAATTTTGAGCAAAAATTTTTTGTCCTTTTTCATATGTTTTATAAATAAAAAAATAAGCATAATTATCAATAAAATAATTTTGTTTTAAACTATTAAAAACAAAGAAATTTTGATAAATATCTCTAAATATATTTTTCATTTTATTTTTAATCATAGGAAAAACTCTTCCATTTTTATATTCTTTTTTGTCTATAAAACTGATGTCAGAATTTTCTAAAGAAATATAAGTTTTATAATCATCTTGTAAACAATCTAAACTTAAATTACCAATAAATCTTCCATTATTAATACTACTATTATATTCATAATGAGGAATTTGAAAATATTTTTTTCTAGTATTTTCAATACTTTTTTTTTTTATTTCATTATCAACAATTGAAGCTTTAATATAATTATTTATAGAAGGAACAATATCAATTTTATCTAAATTATATCCTAAATCAATTAAATCTTTTTTAGCTAAATATCTTAATTTTTCATAATCAAAATTATTTGATTTACAAAATTTAGGAATTGATTCTATATTTTCAATATTTAATTCTTTTTTATTATATAAAAGACATCTTTTAACAATTTCTTTTTCTTTTAAAATATTCATTTTAATTAAATGTTTAATATATTCTTCTTCAGTTAAACATTCATTTTTAATTATTAAATTTAATTCTGCACAAGAACCATTTAAAATTAAGAAAAATAAATTTATTTTTTCATTTGGTCTTTTAATAATATAATTTTTAGGAGAATATTTATAAAAAAGAACCCAAGCAAATTCCATTAATAATTTCTTATAATTATTTTCTTCTTCTTTTAAAAACATAAAATAATTAAATTTTTCTAATGAAATTAACCAAGGCAAAGTTTTCTTTATTTCTTCATTATTTCTATTTTGAGGCTCAAATTTTAATATTGATATACAGGGTATTATTGGATCTATTGTATTTTCTGTTAATTTTAAAAATAATTTTGCAGCAAATGTTTTGCTATTAAAAAATGTATTTTTTCTTGTTTTTCTTTGTATTTCTATTCTTTTGTTTTTTTCTGTAACTGTTTCATTATCTTTTTCATTCATTTTTTTTATTTATATGTATTTTTTATATTATTATTATTAATGATTTATTATATAAATTGTTTAATTATTTGGATATTTGAATTTTTTTGAATAATTTAATTTTTTGTGTAATTAAATTTTTTTCTTTGATTGAATACTATACAATTAATATATTAATAAAGATTAATTTTGAAAAAAAAAACAAATAAAAATAATTGATATATAAAAATAATATTTAAATGAATAATCCAACAAGTAAAAGACAATCATTATTAAATTATAATCCAACAAAAGCAGAGCCAAAATTATATGAATATGAATCAGAAATAATAAGTATATATATAATAGACAAAATAATATCATTAACATTATCAAATATATTTAATAATAAAGTTGATCAACAAGTAACAAAAAATTGTTATTCTTATATAATAGAAACATTAAATACATTTTTAAATTCTCAATTTATAACAATAGATAAAGAAGATGAAAAAGAAAATTTAACATTACCAAATTTTAATAATGAAGAAACAATAGAAAAAAATAATAATAATATTTTTTCAGATAATTCAAAATTAAATATTTCATTAGAAAACATTTATTTTGAAAATTATTTTCGTGGAGAAAATTTTTGGAATTTAATAAATGAACCAAAAGCAAATAAATATGATAGATATTCTTCAACTTTAATAAATTATAAAATACCTTTTAATAAATTTAATGATAATTTAAATTTAGAAAAAGTAGAAGAAGAAATTCAATTGACAACAACAAGTAATTTTAAATTAAATAAATCAAATACAAAAAGTAGAAATAATGAATATATAAAAACTAAAAATTATTTTAGTTTAGATAATAAAAAAATGAAAAAACAAAATTTAGGAGAAATAATGAATAAATTTTCTTTTCATGATATTTCTCAAGAAGAAAATCCAAGTGAAATATTTAAAGATAAAATAAATTTAAATGAATTAAGATTAGAAAAAGAAATGGAAATAAAAAAAAAAGAAGATGAAATAAAAAGACAATTAAAAATTTTAAAAAAAGAAGAAGAAATAAAAAAAGAAGAAAGTCAATTACAAAAACAATATGAAAAAAAAAAATTAACAATTGATCCTAACGGAGAAATTGTTTTTATAAAAGGAATAAAATTAGATAAATTATCCAAAGAATTTTTATCAATTAAATCAAATATGAAAATATTAAAAATCCAAAAACAAATGAATGAAAAGCCAAAAAAAAAAGAAATATTGATAGAAAGCAATCCAAATATAAATAGTAATATTATATATAATCTAAATAATAATAATAATAATAATAAAGAAAATAAAGAAAAAAAAGAAAATAATAAAATTTTAAAAAGAAGAAGAAGTTCTCTTCCAAAAATAGAAAATAAAGAAAATGAAAAAGAAAAAGAAAAAGAAAAAAAAAATAATAATTTTATTCCTGTAAAATTAGAAAATAAACAAAATTTTAGTTATAAAAGTTTATTAGAAAAAAAATTAGAAAGAGGACCAATTTATCCTATAGGAAGTTTATTTGATAAAATAAATTTAGAAATAGGAGTTACAATGAAAGAAAATAAAAAATTTAAAAGTGGAGGAAAAGATTTTTTTTTAAAATATAATAAATATTCATTAGAAACTTATAATAAAAAATTAAAAGATAATTTATCTAATTTTTCTATTAAAACTTTATATAATTTAAATTCAAATTCTGATTTAAAAAATAATTTTAATGAAAGCATTATTTCTAATAATTTAGGTTTACAAACTTCAATTTCTCTTTTTAAAAAGAATAATTCTGAAATAAATTTAACTAAAAATTCAGAATTAAATTCTTCTTTAAATCCTTTAATTAAATTAACTGGAAATTTTTCTTTAAAATCAACTTTAAATGATTTAGATTTAATCAATGAAAATAATTTTATTAATTTAAAAACATTAAATAGAAAAAATATTTTTAAAGAAAAAACTTCTGTTAATAATCAAATTAAATATAATGAAATGAATGAATTTACTTCTAATTTAATTTCTAATGAAAAATGGGGAAATAATGTTTTTAAAAATCAAAAAAAATTTAATCCTATTAAAATGCCTTTTAAACCTTTAAAAAGAGAAATTGAAAAAGAAATTGGAAAAGGAAATATTATTTTAAGAAAAAGAGAAATGCATATTCATCAATTTAGTAAATCTATGAAAAATTTTGCAATTAATAATAATAAATTTAATACTATGAATTGATTTATTTTATTTTTTAGTTATAAATGGGAAGATTATATATTTTTTTAAAGTTTTTTTATTTTTTAATAAATAAAGGAATATTATTTATCTTTATTTATTTTTTTCATTGATTTTTTTTAAATTTTTAGGGAAATATTATTAATTTATATAAAAAAACTTTAATTAATTTAATAATACTAAATAAATCATATTTAAATTATTCATTTAATTATATTATTTATATAATTTTACAATCAAAAAAAAATAAGAAATAATTTAAAAAAGAAATTTACTCTACGAAAACAGAGTGGTATTCAGAGGAGAAAGACTATTAATAATATTTAATTTAGAAGTATTATCATCATCATAATCAATAGGAATATATTTTTGAACAATAATATTTTCATTAATTGGAATAATTAATTTATTAATTTCATTAATGTATTTTTTCCATTCGCTCATAGAACTTGTTTTTAAAGTTTTAATTGCTCTAATTTGATTTTCTCTTTCTTCTTCTAATTTTTTTTTTCTTTCTTCTTCTTCAATTATTAATTGCTTTTTTCTTTCTTCTTCATCCCATTTTTTTTTTAATGTAGGACAAATAATATAAGGTTTATCATTACTTTCTAAACATTTAATTTTATATTCTTCTTCACTTAATATTTCATTAGGTAAATCATTAATAATATTTATTTTAGGTAAATTAGGAGGAAAAATAATCTTTTCTTCTGTAAAACTATTATCAGCTAAACCTCCATAAATTTTTGGAATAATATTAGGATTAATTATTTCATTTAAATTATTATATATTTCATCTTTATCTAAAATTTTTATTTTTTTTAAAGAAGAAGAACCAACTAAATTTAATATACCTTTTAAACTATATTTTAAAAATTTTCCCATTCTAATTAAAAAATTTCTATAAACTCTTCCTCTAAATTTATTAAATATATCTAAAATTTTTTTAAAATTTCCTAATTCTGAAATTCCAACATCAAATAAATCAGAAATAAAAACCCAATTTTCAATTTGACCTGGGATTAAATGATATTTAATAATATAATTTAAAAAATAAATAATAGCTTCTTGAATTTCTTCAATTTTATATTCTTCAGATAATAAATTTGAAGTTTTTTTAGCTTGAATAATAATAATAGGACGAAATTTTTTATCTTTCCCACATAAATACATTAAACCAGAATTTAAAATGTATTTAATTCTAATATTTATTTGAAAAGGATAATAAGATTCATTAAATTTAATAGTTTCTTTAATTAATTTTATTGTATTTGGTATTTTATATTCTGAAGCTTGAAGAAATCTAATTGATTCACTATCATTCCAATATTTAGGTAAACAAACAATATTTTCATTTTTTTCATTATTATCATTATTATTTTTCCTTATTTCTTCATATAATTTTCTTAATTTTTTCTCTTCAAAAGAAGTATATTTAACATTAGAAAAAATATATCTTAATATATCTTCTTTATTTTTTGGATTTAATATTCTTTGTTCTTCCTTATTTGGAAAATATAAATATGCTTCAATTGGAGGAAGAGAATTTATATGTCTTTCTCTTAAGTTATTGTCATATAAATAATATTCATTGTTTTCTGAAAGTTGCTCTTGCGAAATTGAGGGATGAATTTCTGAAGAATTTTTATCTATTATGTCTTCAAATTCATCTTGTAACATAAGTATATTGAAAATTAAAATATGAATTATTTTTTTTTTTTATTTTTTTTTTATTTTTATTTTTAATGATTAATTTATAAAAGTTTTATTTTATTTTTATTTTTATTTTTGTGTTTTTTTGAAAAATGAATAATGTAAAGCGATAAATTTAAAAAATAAAAAAATATACAAATATATTATAGAAAAATACTCCAAAAACTTTTGAAAACTTATGAAAAATTCATGTGTTAAAAATTCAAAATAAGTAAATTAAAAAGAGATTAAATCCTCATAAAAAGAACAATTCTCAAATAATCAATTTTATATAGATAATTATTCTATAAAAACTATAATTATAATAAGTAAATTATTAGGAAATTAATTTCATTTGAAACATCTTAAATTAGAAAATAAAAAATTAAAATAAACAACAAAGGCAAAAATAATTCAACAATAACAATTATGATTATATAAATATATTAATAATAATATAATTTAAAATAAAAAGAAATAAATTTATTTAATAATTATATAACAAAAAAATTCAATGAAAATATATTTTATTATAAAAAAAAATTATTTAAATAAAAATAAAATGAATCTTTCATTAGATTTCAAATTTGGAAAATACATAATACCCAGAAATTTCATAATATATCAGGGAAAAAATTTTTTTGCAATGGTTCCTCCAAATCCAATTTTAAAAGGTCGTAAAATAAAAAAATATAATCTTCAAAAAAAAAAAGTTAGATATATTAATATGTTCAAAAAGAGAAGTTCCTTCAATATCAGATTTATCAAATGAAGAAATATTTGATTTTAGTTTAACTTTACAATATTTATCAAAAAAATTAGAACAATATTATAAAGTTAATTCAAATAATATTTCTATTCAAGATGGAATTGATTCTGGACAAACAATCAATCATTTTCATGCTCATATTATTCCTAGAATTAAAGGAGATTTTGAAAATGGAGATGAAATTTATAATAAAATTTGTGCTTTTGATGAAGAGTTTAAAAAAAAATTTAATGTTTTTATTAATGATGAAAATAAGAAATTAGAAGTTAAAGAAGAAATTGAAAATTTCAATAATTTTATTTTAAAATCTTTTATTTAAATATTTTTCTTTTTTTTTTTAAGTCTATTTAATTGGAAAATATGGGAAATAATATATAAAAAAGAATTTATTTCTATTATAATCTCAATAATTTATTTCTAATTTAATTTTAATTTCTTATACAATATATTTTTCATTTGAAAATAAATCTCTTTAATACCTTTATTACATTCATTAATATATTTATCATAATCACTTAATAAAAGAGGATAATCATTTTCAATAAATAAAATATTATTATCTTCATTAGCATCTACACAAATTAAAATACTATTTTTATTTTCTAAATTATAAAAACTTTTACATAAACACATTGATTGTAAATCAATTCCACTTAAACAAAGTGCCATCATTATTCCATTAAAAATAACAGATAATAATATATAATTATTATTATTTGAAGATAAAACATTTATTATTATATTTATTTGACATTTAGGATATGATTGAGTTAAAATTATATTTTCTGAAAATTTTTTTATTTTATCATTTAATTCATTCATGTAATTTTTATTTACTTCTTTATTAAATTTTACATATATTTCTATATTTGATTCTTCATTTTTAACTTTATCTCTAAATTTTGTTTCTTTTGGTCCATATATTGAAATTAATAAATTTGTTTCTCCTTGATTAAAATATATACTTGAAGAACAATCTTTTATTTCTATCTCTGTACAATTAATATTATTTGGTGTTTCATTTTCTAATTTTTTATTTTTCTCTTCTAAAGGTTTTAAAATTTCTGATATTGGAATTTCAAAATTTTGATTTTGAATTAAAGAATTTATATCAAATTCAATTTTTGACATTAAATAATATTTTTTTTATTTTTATTAATTTTTAAATTTTTTTTATATTTCATTACCATAATTTTTATACTATATTAATACAAATGAATTTATTATTTCTTTATAAATTAATTGTTTATTTATATTTCATTTGAAAAAAAAACTTTGTCAAATAATAATCATAATAAAAATTCATATTAAAAAAGACATTAAATTATTTTATTTTTTAATTAAAAATATATATCATCAAAGCTTTGTTTAAAATTTTGAACTTTATTTCTACTAAAAATATTTTTATTTTTATTAATATAATTCGATTTAAATTTTCTTTGAAAATCTAAACAACCAAAAGGACTTTTTTTTCCTATTTCAAATTGATTTTTAAATTCTTCAATATCATCTTCTTCATCAAATTTTGAACTAATAAAACCATTTAATAATTTTTTTCCTTTTTTTTGAAGACTATTATTAGAAAAATCTTTATTTATTTTTTTTAAAGTTTCATTTTTATTTTTTATTCCTTCCATTTTAATCATAAATAAACTTAAAGATTTAGAATAATTATTATTTTGACTTGATTCTGTTTTAAAATTAAAATTTGTATATGCATTATAAGGATTAAATTTTGATTTTGATTTATAATCATTATTAATTATATTATTATTTATGTTCAAATCTTTTAATTCTTGAATTTTTTGTTTAATTGAACTATTATTTGATTTTAATTTATTTAATTTTGATATTTTCTTATTTTCTCTTTTTGGAGATTTTTTATTTATATTTAAAGTATAATAATAAGGTAATTTTTTTTCAGGAATTTTTTCTGAAAACATTTTTTTTTCATTTTCTTTTTTATTTTCATTTAATAAATCTGCATAATTATTATATGACATTATTGATGAATCTGAAAGAGATTTTTCAGAAGATTTTTTTTGTATTATTGAAGGAGATTTTATCATTTTTAATATTTCTTCTTTATTTTCTGTGGTATTTTTTTCTATATTAGGTTCTTTTAACATTTTTTTAATCTTTATTATTTGATTTCAAAATTTTTTTTTAAATTATAAAAATTAATAATATAATTATTTTACATTTTAATAATAAGAAAAATTGTAAAGAAATAAAAAAATAAGAAAAAAAACAATATATTAATTTTAATATTAATAAAATAAAAATATTTAATTTTTTTTAATATAAAACAATAATATTTATATTTTTAATATTTATTTTCTGAAAAAAAAATTATTATGAATATTTTCAATATTTAAAATATTCCTTTCACTTTTATCCATAAAATTAATTCCACCAAATCTTGAATCAAAAGTTTTATGAGTTATATAAAATTTTTTAAAATAATTTTTTTTGGTAACAACTTTTTCTTTTAAAAGTTTATTTTTAAATAAATTAAAAGAAGAATTTTCAGTAATAATATCAAAATCTTTTCTATTATTTATTTCATTATTAAAAAATCTTTGAGATTTTAAATTATGATTGTCAATAATATCATTACTAAAAAAATTATTATTATTTCTTCCACTTAAATTATTATTTAAATCTGTTTTTAAAATCATTCTTTTATCTAAATTAATTAATTCATAAAATTTTTTTAATTTTTTCTGTATTTTTTCATTTTGTTTTAATCTTTCTAAATAATTGTGTTGATTTGTTTTTTTATAAGAATAATTGCTTTCATAAATATTATTGATATTATTGTTGTGAATTTTATCTTCTTTATTTATAAATAAAGTTTTTAAAGAAACTGAAACTGGAAATTTTTTTTTTTCAAATATTGGAACTTCAATAGTTTTTAGTTTTTTATTTTCTATTTTACTTTTCTTTTTTTCTAAAGATATAATTCTATATTTAGAATTACTTTTAATATATAATTTTGGTGATAAAATTGTTTGAGATGAAGTTTCAATTAATTTATTTTTTATTTTAATATTGAAATTTTCTTCATTATAATTTTTCTTTTTTTTCATTTTTTATTTTCATATTATTGAAATTAATTTTTAATATTAATTATATATTATTATATATAATTAAATTGAATAAATATATATTATTCTAACAAAAAAAATCACTAGTTAAATTTTTATTTTTGATTTCAAATTCATTTTTTTTATATTTTCCTTTTTATTTTCTGTTTTTAAATAACTTGATTGACTATTATTATTTGTAATTGCTTTTTTAGAATAATTTTTATTAAAATATATAATTTTATTCACACTTTTATTTACTTTTTGAGGAGAAGTTCTTGTTGAATAATATATTCTTTTTATTTGATTAAAAATTTTAGGTTTAAATTTTTGAAAGTCGACACGATTTGTTTTTTTTTTATTTTTTGAAAAATTTCTTTCTGTTAAACATTTATTTTTATTATTCTTTGAATTTGGACTTTTTTCATTAAAAGTTTTTAAATTATATATTTTTTTGTTTTTATTCTTATTTATTAAAATTTTACTGCTTTCAGTATTTACATATAATTTCTTTAAAGAATTATTATTTGATTTTGCTTTAATATTTAAAAAATTAATTGAATTTTTGTTTATTTTTTTATTTATTGAACTTGAATTTTTTTTTAATTTCTTATTTTCTTTTAAAGGTGAAATTTTCATTAAAGCTTTTCTTATTTCATCAATATTATGGATATTTAAAATATCTTTTTTTTTACTATTACATTTATAAATATAAATTTTATTGTTTTTCTTTTTATGAGTTAAATTTTTAACTAAAAATTTAATTGTTTCATCATAAGATTCTTTTATTTTTTTTTCTTTTTCTGTTAAAAATTCATCATTTCTAGTTTTTAAAATTATTTTTGAACTTTTTGTAGTATGAATAATATTTTCATTATTTGTTTCATTAAATTCATTATTGTTTAATTTAGATAAATTAAATGAAATAGAAGTTAATTGTGAATGAATATTTATCATTTTTTCATTCTTTTCAGAATAATACTTTTCATTTGATTCATTTTTTTTTTCATTTAAATTATTATTATTAAAATTCTCAAAAATTGATTTTTGAAGTCTTATTTTTTGACTATAATAATTAAATAAAGCATTATTGCAATCTCCTAAATGAAAAAAAATACAATAAATATTTAAAGAATTATATATTGTATTATAATAATTTATAAATTTTTTTAATATTATTATACTTTCTTTTTTATTATAATATTGTTTTAAACATTCTACTTCATCATCCCAGAATAAATAATCTTTAAATAAACTTACATAATGAAATTTTCCATCAAATATTAATGATGTTATTTTTCCTTTATTATAAAATGATATTGTTGAATTATGTTTTTTTAAATTATTATTCATTATTTTTTTTATTATTAAAATTTTATATGAATTTTCTTTCCTTTTTATATTTATTATTTTTGAAATTTTAGTAGAATTTATTACTGAATTTATAGGAGTTTTATTTCTTATTATTATATTTTTATTTTTTAGAAATTGCTTTGATTTCTTTTTGTTTATTATATTTGTAAATTCATAAATTTTCCTTTTAAATAAATCCATAATTATACAAATTTAAATTATAATTTCATAAATTACAAAATATATTTTTTTTTTATTAAATTTTATTCTTTTTTTATAATATTAATGATTTTAATTTATTTCTAAGATAAATTATTAATTATTAATATTCTCTTTAAACTTTTGTAAATTTTTTTATTTAATAACAGAAAAGTAAATGTATTAATACAATATAATAAAAAAACAATTACAAATATCCATTAGATTATTTACTAATAGATCTGAATAAAGGTTATGTTGATGAAAGTAAAGTGGTTGGGGTATAAATTAAGAATTTTGCATTTTAAGAAAGAAAATTCATTCAAATAAATATTTGGAATAAATACAATTATTAAAAATCATATTTTACAAATTAAAGATGAACATCAATGATTATATAAATCAAGAAAAAAATTATTATTAAAAAATGGAATGAAAATGACAAATAAAAAGTAATTATACTTAATATATGATAAATAAAACCTTTTTTTATCATCTACATTTTTCTCAGAATTGTTCCATTTTTTTTATGTTATACATAAAAATATTAAATAATTGTTTATAAGAAAAATTAATTGAAAAGAAGGAATATAAATATATTAAGATTAAAACTCTTAATCAAATTTTAATTGAGAGACATTAGAATTATATTTATTGTCTAAAAAAATTTTAAAAGAGATTATTAAAATATTTTTTAATAAAAAATAGTCATATATTAGATTCAAATTTTTTTAAAATAGTAATGAATTATCAATAAATTATAAAAATGAAGAAAAAAAAATATATTACTAAATAATAGAATAAAAATGAATGAAGAATTAGATTATTGTATAATTTAAATAAAAGAAGAAGATGAAATAAAAGATTATTTTTTAATAGATAATTTAATTCTGGAAAAAGAAAATGGGAATCAATATTTAAATAATGATACTTATATTAGTCAATTTCGAGAAGGAAGAGATTTATCTTTTGTATAAGGAGAAATTAAATCTATTAAAAATGAAAAGAAATGAATTAAAAAAAATTTAAAATGATTCAATTAATAAAGAAAATAAAAAAAAAAAAATTTTTAAATTATTTATTTAATATAAATAAATAATAATGATAATTTTGAAGTTGATATTTGATGATTTAAATTAAATTATAAGAGAAATTCATTTTATTTTCCTAAATTTTAATAAATTGTGGAAATTTTTTCTTTAAAGAATAAAAAAGATGATAAATATGTTCAATTATTTAATAAAGAATTTGAAGATGAAAATTTAAATAATTTAAATTATGAGCAAATTAATCAAAAAGGAAAATTAATTTCTATTACTCATTTTTATAGTACTCATTAAGGTTCAAATCATAAAAAAATTATTCTAAATTATAATAATGATAATTTTTTATTTTTTTAAAAATGTTTACTAAAATTTTTAAAAAAAATTTTAAATTTTAGTTTATATAATTAATAATGAATTTTATTAAGTATTTTTATTATTTAATATATCTTTTAAAATTTTAAAATAAAAAATAAATTGAATTTTATTAAAAAAATATTCAAAAAAAGAAAAAACATCATCTAAAAAAAATATTTTAGTTAATTTAGTATTTGAGTGAACTTTCTAAATAAAAATTCTAATAATTTTTTGAAAATTATTTATTTGAATAAACCTTAAAATTGTTTAATATAATATATTTTAATTATTTTGTTAGAAACTTTTTTAATAAAAAAGTCATTTAAATTATGAAAATTAAATTATATTAATATTTTATATTTGAATTTAGAATTGTTTTTTCATTAAATCATTTCAATGGAAACATTCAAAATGAATTTTTTTTACTCAAAAAATAAAAAATTTTTAAGCAATCCCAGAAAAAAAAATTTTTAAAAAACGATAAAAAAGGAAATACTTTTTTGAAAAAAAGAAAAATCAAAAAAATTATAAACACTGAAAAAAATAATTAGGAAAAAACCAATAAAAAATTCAGAAAAAAATTATAAATCCAAAAAAAGAATAAATTTTCAAAATTATTTTAATTTCCACTCTTTTAATATTCTTTTATTTTTGGAATTTAAAGAAGTTAAAGAAGAACAATTATACAACATACCACTAATATCTTCTACATTATTAGTATTAAAATTAGATAAATTTAAAGAAGTTAAAGAAGAACAGTTAGAGAACATATTACTCATATTATAAACATTATTAGTATTAAAATTAGATAAATTTAAAGAAGTTAAAGAAGAACAATTAGAGAACATATTACTCATATTATAAACATTATTAGTATTAAAATTAGATAAATTTAAATAAGTTAAAGAAGAACAATAAGAGAACATATGATTCATATCTTCTACATTATTAGTATTAAAATTAGATAAATTTAAAGACTTTAAAGAAGAACATTT
>JAEEGK010014062.1_pt1 | contig 17929 bp, 21 predicted proteins | sample 8958771 | NCBI WGS metagenome assembly JAEEGK01 (sample SAMN16246547, study PRJNA631951) | gut metagenome | biome: gut microbiome; feature: rumen; material: SC-attached | host: Bos | place: Iran: Karaj | collected 2018-10
AAATTGTTCCGGCAGACACAACGTTCGCCGTAGAACTGTCTTTAGTACATGAAAAAGAAAACAGCACAAAGGCTACCGTCACTGCCAACGCAAATCCTAATAAACGCTTTGTCCACAGTTTCATAATTACATCTCCTATAAAAACTCTGGCAGTTTGCTGCCATAAGTTTAATGTTTCATCGGCTCATCAGAATACACCGAACGACTGCCCAAGAGCGATTCTTAGGCTCTTTTCTAGTCATAACTCAATGTATAAACGAACCCTTGAAACAATCTTAAAATAATAATTTTTTCGCAAAACGTCATCTTTTAGTGACATAATTTAAAAAAACGGAGATGGGTCACAGGTTACAGAAAAATAGACAACTTTCCTATCTGGGAAAAGTGACGAGGAAACACAAGTTTAGTCGGGAGCAGAAGCTTAGTCGCGGGCGGTAAGGACTTCCGTGTGGTCGGCGAAGACCGCCACCGTATGTTCCTCGTGACACGAAAGCTTGCCGTCGGCGGTCACGATTGTCCATCCGTCATCAAGTTCGCGCACGTCACCTGTTCCAAGGTTAATCATCGGCTCAATGGCAAGAACCATTCCCGGCTGAATGCGCGGATTCGGTCCTGAACATGGCAGGTTCGGAACAGACGGATCCTCGTGGACATCAAGCCCTACTCCGTGACCGCAGAAATCGTAGACAATTCCGTAACCGGCAGCCTCTGCGACGGCGGCGACAGCGTTCGAAATGTCGCGTATACGGTTTCCCGCCTTACATGCCGCAATTCCAGCTGCAAGGCATTCTTTGGTCACGCGCATGAGCCGTTGCGCCTCGTCAGAAACATGTCCTATCGCGAGCGTCACGGCAGAATCGCTTATGTAACCGTCAAGGTCGATTCCGATGTCGAGCGAAACGATGTCGCCATTGTGGATTTTCCGGTGTCGGCTCGGAATTCCGTGAATAACTTCGTCATTTATGGAGATGCAGGCAGCTCCGTCAAAATCTTCGCGGTACCATGCTGGTTTTCCGCCATGTTTCACAATAAAATCTACGCAAAGGTCGTCTACGTCGCGCGTGGACATTCCGGCTTTTACCTGCGGGATAATCTCTTTATATAAATCGGCAAGCAGGTGGCATGATTTTCTTATTCCGGCAATCTGCTTATCATTCTTTAAACGTATCATCTATATCCTCCATAAAAAAGAAAACATCATATACTGTGCTATCGCCAACTCCCTGCATTCGCCACAGAGTTCAGCACTTCGTGCTTCAACAGTGGCATGCAGGGAACCCGTTGGCTACGCACTGCACAAATGCAACATTTTCTTTAGTTAGCCGTATATAACTGAACTTATTTTACCACTTTTCCATGAGTTTGCGCAACGGTAGCGGTACGCGCGCTGAACTGTCCAAACGCACAGCCTCATCCAAGCAAATGCGCGCCGTGTGCGAATCGCCAAGACGCAAATAAGCTTCCGCCATCCGCATTAAAAAATACGACTCGTCTTTTTTGCCAAAACCAAGCTCCAGCGCGCGCTCCCAAGCATCAAGGGCAAGCTCGTCAGAAACGGAGCCTTCAAGATGCCGCCTGAGCACGTCACGCGCGAGAGCAAGCACTTCCGGAAAAAAGTGGCGGAAATACGAGTACGAATACTCCATCTTTATTATCTGCTCCAAAAGAAGCACGGCGTCGTAATATTCCGCCCTGAACACAAGCTCCTCGGCGAGGATAAAGCCATAATCCATGAAGTCCTCGCGCGTGAACCAGTAAGAAAGAGAAAAATCCGGTTTTTCTGTGTTCATTTTTTTGTAAAGGGCGACGGCATCGTCCTCTCGGTGATGCATCAAATCAAAAAAAATAAGCTGGCAGCGGCTTTCTTCGTCCGTCCTTGCAGCCAGCCATTCTCTGTAATTGAAAGTTTTTTCGTAGCGTCGGCTTTCCTGGTACCGCATCTCGGCAGCAAATCGCTCGTTAAAAAGCGACCGCTGGTGAATGTCGGAAAGTACCTCGTAAGCCGTTGTAAGAAGCTGGAACGCTTTTACATCTTTGGTTTCCGCGACATCGGGGTGAAGAAGCTTTGCCTTGCGGCGATAAGCCCTTTTAATCTCCGCCGCAGATGCGGTTGGAGCGACACCGAGAATCTTGTAATAGTCTTCCATCCGTGTACTCCGGCAGAAAGAAAACTAACCCAGACGCTTTCCGACGTATGCGGCATGGTCAACGTTCGTAATCACATCAAAATAATCGACTACGATACCTTCTTTTTCCATTGCCTTCATTACGACGCGGCACATTTTCTCGGAAGAAAGACCACTCTTCACGACGAGAGCGCATCCTTTCTTGCCGCTTGCATTGCCGCCCTGCGCGAACGCCTCTGTAATCTTAGGATTAAGTTTTGCGCCAATAATAGGAGAAGCGGGAACAACTACGGCTATATAATCATAAATGACAAGATGAAGCTGGTCATAATCCCTGTCGCCTTCTTTCACATCGACAAGATGACCGCCGGCAACAGCTGCCTGCTCAAGTTTCTTAAGTATATCCTGATGTTTTTTACTGTCTTTTTTCAAATAAGATAAAATAAGTATGCGCATATCGCCTCCTACGCCATTTTGTAAAGCTGCTCAACCATCTTCTCGCGAACGAACATAACCGAGCACTCTGCGTGCCCAAGGATATCGCGGTAAGCGGCTGTAAGGATATCGTATTTATCATCGCTGTGCGACTCGTGACCGCTCAAAAGGATAAGGTCAGATTTGTTCTCGGATGCGGCAGCTATAACTTCTGTCCAAACGGAGCCTTTGCGCATCTCTGTCTCGATTTTTATGCCCTTGCTCTTTCCAAGCTCCTCGACATAGCGCAAATATCTTACACCATCGGCAGAAAGGCTTGTCTCATACTCGCGGCTCTCATCGGCAACGAAGAATTTGCTCAATGTAAGCTGCTTCAAAGTCGCCGTATCAACGACATAGACCGCTTTCAGGTTGCACCTGTAGAGCTTCGCCATGAGAATACCGTATTTCGCTGCCTGAATGGAAGCTTCGGAACCGTTTACAACAATAAGCACATTCCTGAAAAGTGGCTTAATCATCTTTTTTTTCGCTCCTGGATTTTAAATTCTTCAGAACAAAAACATTCTCCCTCTCCCGTTCCTCAAGAACACTCTCTATGTAATTCTTTGTCTCGCGGGCCTGAGGTATCACCATCTTGTCCAATGCGTTAACGCGGCGCTGAGTTTTCTTAACCTCCATAGCGAGCCGCCAAACAATCGTCCTGATGGACGCCATCTCCGTCAGCAGCTCCAAAAGCTCAAAAAACTCTGCCATTACTTTATCGGTATCTGCGAACGAATCCATGAAAGAATAAAACAGCTGCCTCTCCGGAAGCTCCACGCCGATTGAGTTGAACTGCATTCCGGCGGCGGTTATGGGCTTTTCTTTTATATTGAAGTCGTAGCTTACACCCTGCGCAATTCGCTCAACACGGTCACTTCCGACAGACATGAGCATGTTCTTAAGCGACGGATACGCCTTTGCGATAGTCTCATCGATTTTCTGCTCCAAAAGCTTGACCTTATCGACCATGCGCATAAGCTCCATTACAAGAATCTCGCGCTTCTGCTCCAAAAGCTCATAGCCGTCCTGTGAGATAGCTAGCTGCGCTTTGACTGCGAGAAGATTCGATTTTGTAGGTGCTACGTTGCTCTTTGCCATGACCTGTTCTCCGGTTTCTATTCGTCTTCCTTAGGCATGTATTTGTCGATAAGCTCTGGCGCGATGCGGTACAGTTCCTCGCGTGGAAGAAGAGAAAGCACTTTCCAGCCGATGTCGAGAGTCTGCTGAATCGTGCGGTTCTCGAACTCGCCCTGAGTAAGGAAGTCGTTCTCAAAAGCCTCGCCAAAGCGGAGATATTTTCTGTCGAGAGGAGAAAGTTCCTCCTCACCGATGATTGCAGCCAGATTCCTGATGCTCTTTACCTTGGAGTAAGCTGCGAAAAGCTGGCTCGCGACGTCTTTATGATCCTCGCGGGTCATGCCCTCACCAATACCGTCCTTCATAAGACGAGAAAGGCTCGGAAGGCCTGCTACCGGCGGATACATTCCCTTCTGGGAAAGCTCCCTGTCCATAACAATCTGGCCTTCGGTGATGTAGCCCGTAAGGTCTGGAATCGGGTGCGAAATATCGTCGTTCGGCATGGTGAGGATAGGAATCTGGGTGATAGAGCCGTTCGAGCCTTTTATCTTACCAGCACGCTCGTAAAGCTCAGCAAGGTCGGAGTAAAGATATCCAGGGTATCCCTTTCTACCAGGAACCTCACCGCGTGTCGTCGCAATCTCGCGCATAGCCTCGCAGTAGTTAGTCATATCAGTCATTACGACAAGAACGTGCATGCCCTTTTCGTAAGCAAGATATTCGGCTGCGGTGAGAGCACAGCGAGGCGTGATGATACGCTCGATAGAAGGAGCGTCCGCAAGGCTCTGGAACATGACGACGCGCGAAAGAACGCCTGACTGCTCAAATGTGTTAATGAAGAACTGGGCAACATCGTATTTAATACCCATTCCTGCAAAAACCATTACAAACTGCTCGTCGCTGCTAAGAATCTTTGCCTGGCGGATAATCTGCGCGGCAAGCCTGTTGTGCGGAAGACCGTTTCCAGAGAAAATCGGGAGCTTCTGACCGCGGATAAGAGTGTTCATGCCGTCTATCGCAGAGATTCCTGTCTGTATAAAGTCGCGCGGATAAACACGCGCATACGGATTTATCGGGTAGCCGTTTACGTTAACTTTCTTTGACGACATAATCGGCGGGTGTCCGTCCGCAGGTTCGCCAAGACCGTTGAAGATACGGCCAAGAAGTCCTGTTCCAACGCGAAGCTCCATAGGGCATTCAAGAAACTCAACTGTCGAGTCGTCAAGGTCGATACCTGTCGTCGAACCGAAAATCTGAACGACGGCAATATCTTCTGAAATATCGATAACACGTCCGGTACGCTTTTCGCCGAACCTGTCGCGAACTGCAACAATCTCACCGAAGAACACGTCTTCGCTTCGCTTTACGACAACAACAGGTCCGTCAACTGATTTTACGCCTCTATATTCAATTCCTCTCATATTGCCTCTCAGACCTCCATTTTGCGGTAAAGCTTCTCCAGCTCGGAGAACTGCTCGTCAAAATGATGCTCCACAGTCCGAATCATATCAAGATTATCATTCGGAACGCTTGTCTTAATACGGATTATCTCCTCGCGGACGCTCAGCGCGGAAATACGCACGAGCGGCGCACCGTCTTTGATTACGGCAAGAGCGCGGCTGTAGAAGTTCATAATAAGCTGAAGTATAAGAATCTGCTTTTCTGGAACAGAGTATACGTCTATCTTGTCGAACGCGCTCTGCTGCAGGAAGCCGTTCTTTATCATCTCGGCGACGAGAAGCACGAGCCGCTCTGTATCAGGAAGAGCGTCCGGTCCGATAAGGCGGACAATCTGCTGAAGACGCTGCTCTTTTTTGAGCAGGTCAAGAGCGGCGAGACGGACTGAAGCCCAGCGCGGGTCAAGTTTGTCCCACCATTCGCGCACTTCGTCGGCGTATTCTGAATAAGACTCTATCCAGCCGATAGCCGGATAATGGCGCGCGTTCGCCAAGTCGCGGTCGAGCGCCCAGAAACAGCGGATAAAGCGTTTCGTGTGCTGTGTGACCGGCTCAGAGAAGTCGCCGCCCGGCGGTGAAACCGCACCGATAATAGAAACAGAGCCTTCCTGCCCGCCCAATGAGGTAATGCGTCCTGCGCGCTCGTAGAACTCTGCGAGTCGTGTCGGAAGATATGCAGGGAAGCCTTCTTCGGCGGGCATTTCCTCCATACGTCCGGAAAGCTCGCGAAGAGCCTCGGCCCAGCGGGAAGTACTGTCAGCCATAATTGCGACTGCCATGCCCATGTCGCGGTAATATTCCGCGAGCGTAATGCCCGAATAAAGCGAAACTTCGCGGGCGGCGACAGGCATGTTCGACGTGTTCGCGATAAGGATTGTGCGCTCCATCAAAGAGCGTCCGGTACGCGGGTCAATAAGAGAAGGGAATTCCGTAAGAACGTCCGTCATCTCGTTTCCGCGCTCACCGCATCCTATGTAAACTATAAGATCAGCGTCACACCATTTTGCGACGGCGTGCTGCGTCATTGTCTTTCCAGTTCCGAATCCGCCAGGGATAGCCGCCGTACCGCCTTTTGAAAGCGGGAAGAAAACGTCAATTACACGCTGTCCTGTGACAAGCGGCTCCGTAACTGTAAGCTTTTTTGCGTATGGGCGCGGCTTACGTACCGGCCAATACTGCGAAAGATAGATTTTTTCGCCAAGCTCAGTCTCTGCGACAACATCGTCTACTGTATACTGTCCTTCCGGCGCGATAGAAGCAAGAACGCGTCCCTTTATCGCCGGCGGAACCATTATCTTATGAGTAATCGAAGAAGTCTCCGGCAGCGAACCAATAGCCATACCTGGGGCAATCGGGTCGCCCGCTTTCTTAAGCGGAGAGAATTTCCATTTTTTAGCTGTCTCCAGCGGCTCGGTTCTCTGTCCCGGAACAAGGAAAGCACCAGCGTCACCGAACATCGATGCAAGAGGACGCTGAATACCGTCGTAAATAGTTCCGACAAGACCCGGGCCGAGGCGCACAGAAAGAGGTCTCTTATGGCACACGACAGGCTCCCCTATCCGCATACCAGTGTCATCCTCGTAAACCTGAACGGTCGCAATTCCTTTTTTCTGCCGGATGATCTCGCCGATAAGCTTTTTCTCACCTACATCGACAACATCATAAAGACCGCAGCTTTCCAAGCCCTCCGCATAAACGATAGGTCCTGAAATCCTTGTTATTTTTCCAACTACATCGCTCATTCAGGCAACCTCCCGCCAAAAAGAGTCGAGGCAAGCTCGTATCTGTCTGTATCGACGATTCTGCTGACAATCTCATCAATCGTCGCCCTGCATTTAACGGCTCTGTCCTCCGTCTCGATAATGCAGCCCTCGAAAATCTCGCCCTTGGGAGCTTCCTCGCAGGAAAGCACGTTGCCCTTGCCTGCCTCTGCCTCCAGAGCTTCTTTCATCGTCTTTATATTGAATCCGCCTACGACAGCGTTAATTTTCTTGTTCTTGAAAGCCGGAGCGTACTTTGCCAGAAGTTTTTTAATCAGCTCCAGTTTTTTTGCAGAATCCAGCTCTGCTATGTATTCTCGTATCGCGTCCGTTACGGCACTATCCTCGTAGGTCGCAAGGAAACGCTCTTTCTTAAGGGGAACAGCTGCCTCTGCATCCGCTTTGAACGCGGCTTCTTTGGCGGCATATACACTTTTTCTTTCTTCGCGGGCTTTCTGTATGCGCTCTTTAACCGCACTGCGTATGTCCTCCGCCTGTTTTTCGGCATCAGCAATCATCCGCGCCGCTTTTTTACGAGCGTCTTCCTGAATTTCCCTGTCGAGAATCTCTGTAGAACGTAGTTCTTCCATTGTCCATTCACCCTTGGTTATGCGGGTCGTCCGAAAAAAAACGGACATCCACACTGTTTCAAAGTTTCAAAATCAAACGCGTCCCGCGCGATTTTTCGCAAAATCCGGCGGCGCTCCTGACCGAAACCCTACACATGAATACCGACCGCTTCTCTTATTGAGTCAGTGAGCGTTTTTTTGCCCTCAAGATGCCCGTGTATTCCGGGAATCTCCACAATAAGAGGATAGCAGCCTTCAAGCTGCCACTGAAGGATCTCGTCCTCCAGCCAGACAGCCACTTCTTCTGTAATGATAAGCACTTTGGGGCGTTCATCCGCAGGAATGTAAGCCATGCTGTCTCCCGCGGAAATTGCCGCACGTCCTGTAACTCGGTTAAAAGCCTCTAGAGCCTCTCCCCTGTTCACAGCGACGGCACCTTCAACACCTGCAAGAGCAAAAGCAATGACAAGCTCCCGCTCGCCTATCAAATAGTATTTCACCGTTAAATCCGAATCAGAGTTACCTTAAAGGATAATCATGAGAAGGGCTACAAGGAATCCCCAAAGACAGATACCTTCTGCAAGACCTACGAAAGGAAGAGCCTTTCCAGAAAGCTCAGCATTCTCGCTCATGGCGCCCATAGCGGCAGCACCGATTCTACCAACAGCCATACCACCTGCGATACAGCCGATACCAACAGCCACAGCAGCTGCTACATATCTCGCGATTCCTGTGTAGTCAACGGCGGCACCCTCAGCACCTTCCGCGAACAAACCTGCCATTGCAAAACAGATCATAAGAACAGCGATTAAAAGTTTCTTTGATTTCATTTCAAACTCCTTCATAGATAGTGCGAATTATTTATACGAAAAGCGGAACGGCTTGAATTCCTTTCCGGTCTCCGTAAAGAATTTCGAGAAAAACTCGTAATATTGCAGACGTATGACCTGTATTGCTACAATCATACCTTCAAGCACAATGACAACAGCATTGCCGATGATGCTTACGGCAACGCCACCCGCAGACACAGGAATAAGCGCGCTGAGGGTGAAAATGATATAGCCGAGGACGGCGTGTGCAAGAGCGAACGCTCCGACGCGAAGGAAGCTGACCGAGTTTGAAAGATAACTGGACACAACTTCCAAAAGCTCGACGATACCTTCGATGACAGCTGCGAAAACGCCGTTCTCAAATACAGGACGCTCGCCGTCAACAAGGCGTGAAAGCGGCTCCGCGAAGAAAACGCCAAGAAGCGCGACACCAATTACAATCCAGTCGTAAATCTGGACAGAGCTTCCGAACGCGAAAATGCGGATTACCATAGACACGATATACCAGAAGAAAACAGTTCCGCATATACCAGTCTTGCCGAAAATCGCCTTGCCCTTGCGGTGCATTATAAAATTATTCGATATATTGATGACAAGTCCGATCGAGTTGATGATGAAACCAACACCAATCGTGAAAAGGAAGAACATGAACATCTTGTCCACGGTTGATGAAGAAGGCATCATGTGAAGGATAGGCGCGAACGCGTTCTCTTTTCCGACGAAAAGCCCAGTCACGAATTTGCCGAACGGCTCCAAAATATGCTCGTTACAGAAAAACTCGCCTGTAAGAAGACCCATTATAAAACTGCTGCACCCTATCGATATGAAGACAGGACCGAACTTATGCCAGCTCTTGAACCACGGGATTGCGTGCGTCGTAAGAAGGATTCCCACGATGATGAAGACAAGTCCCTGTCCTGCGTCACCGAACATGATTCCGAAAAGAAGCGTGAAAAAGAACGCGACGAAAGGCGTTGGGTCGATTGTTCCGTAGAGCGGAGCGCCGTAGCTGAAAATCATGCGCTCAAAACTTGAGACAAGCTTGCCGTGCGTCAGCTTTACAGGAACTTTCTCGTGACCGTCCTTAACAGAAGGAACTTCGTCCGGGTTGTACGAACGGATAGCGATTCTGCCCTCCGTAAGCTCGTCGAGCTCCTTCATCATAAGGTCGCTGTCAGAAGCCGTAATCCAGCCTGTAATTCTGTAAACAAGCTGGGTCGCCTCAAGACGGTCACGAACAGCCTGAACCTGCATTCCCATTGAGAAGCGTCCCAAAAGGTTCTGGATCAGGGCGGCATGAGTCTCCGCGTAGTTCGCGCGCTCAGTCTTTATTTCCTCGCAGTCTTTGTCTGCTTTTTCTTTCTGGTTTTTAAGGCTTTCAAGAACGTCGTCAGGAATGCCTTTGAAATCTTTCGGCACTTCCATGCCGACAAAGCCGAACCTCTTAAGTTCGGAGTCGAGCGCGAACCGTCCCTTCTTTGAAGAAGCGGCAAGAATGCGCGTCTTGTCCTCGCCGAGCGGCACGATAACAGCCCTGCCGCCCACCGCGAACTTAAGCTCATCTATCATAGACGGGTCAATGCGGCCAATTCTCAGAGAAAGGAAAGAAAGATGGTCCAGCTCTTTGTATTCCACCTTAAGGTTCGCGAACGCCTTTGCTTCGTCGTATGCCTCTGTTACGCGCTGCTTTTCTTCGCCAATCTTTATCTCGCGTTCTTTAAGCTCATCCACAACCTGCAGAATCTGACCGGCTTTCTCAAAATCCTCGTCAACCGGGAGCGTGCAGCCCTCTGCGTAATCAACAGGATCATCCACGCCAAGATACGACCTTACGCCCTGCAGCTTGTCGAAAATCTCTTTCGATGCATTAACGGAATTAACTCCGTTAGAAGCAGCGTTGTCGCCAAGGTCTGTCTGAAACTGGAAATTCCCGCGCTTGCCAAGGAATTCAAGAACCCTGTCTATATCTTCTTTCAGGATCATTAGCTCTATAAGCTTCATAGCTGTTGTTTTTGCCATACCCTGTTACCTCTCAATTCCTGCGAATTCTTTCATGTGAGCCTCGTCCACAGAAAGCCTAAGCCCCTCTGCAGCCGTGCGGATGCAGTTCAGCTCATACTGTTTTATCATAAACCACGAAACAAGAACATCCGCCGTAAACGGGTTCCTGTGGAAATGTTTCATTGCTTTTTTATTAATGTCAAGGACAACCGACTGCTCCAGCCAGCGCGGATCAATCTGCCAAACCTCGCCTTCTGTATGCGGATTAAGAAGATACGCATACTTCCAGCCGCTCCAGTCATCGTACGTATCAATCGCAAAATCAAGGATAGAAACGGCCTCGCCCGCAAGCAAATCCTGGCTGCCCTTTTTCCCGTCAAGGAACACAAGGTTCTTGATTATATCCTCGTTGCTCATGTTATAGTAAACCTTAAGACGCAACGCCCAAATGCAGTTCTGTAGAACAAGTTTCTGACGGATAAGCTCCGCCACCGATTTACGCTCAGCAGCTGGCACTTTTTCTACAGCATTCCAAAGCGAAAGCATATACTGCGTATCGAGTCTAAGGTCAAAATCCTTCTGCTGTTCGCGGGCAGGAACCTCATTATACCATGCAAGCGGCGTTTTCTCCGTTATTTTTGCAAGAGACGGCCACTCGGAATAGTTGAGCATACTGAAGCTGCCAATATCAATAATGGAAGGAAGCTCTTTCTCGCCATTCTGAAGAGCATGCGAAATATCCTTGAGATTGCTGTAGTCATAAGACTGCAGGAGCGCAAGAGAAACCGGCTCCGGCTTTGAGTAGCATTCCAGAAGATTTGTGAAATCAGAAACGAATGTAAGCTCAGCCTTGCGCTCAATTTTCTCAGCCAGCATTTCCTCAGGCACGACAGGAACATCGTCGCCAAAAACGAGCGTCCAAAGCTCGGAAAGCTTCTTTACTTCGAAAAGAGCCGCCGCGCGAGCGCCTGCGAACGAACGGGCAAGCATTCCGCTGGCTTTTGCATACACATAGGATGACGCGCTTGCTTTATCCATACGTCAGTTACCGAAAAGCAAGCCATCAAGAAGGTTGTTGAAACCCGAAACATCTTTCGGCGCAGATTTGATTTTATCCTCAAACTTCTGCATCAACTCATTGTATTCATCAGAGATTTTTCCGCGGCTCTGCTGATAAGAGTCCTCGAACTCTTTTACAGCCGCCTCGTATCCCGACTTGAATTCAGATTCCGCTTCGTTTTTTGCGGCGGACACCATAGCATCAGACTTTTCTTGAGCGTCAAAAAGGACTTCCGCAGCCTCACGCTCAATATCAATAAGATGACCAATTACATCAGTTTCACCCATACACACACCACAAACAACAAAAAAAAATTACGATGAGAACAACAACAAATCCGTAAAAGCAGTAGGCTCCAGCGCCGTCAAAAGAAGACGCCCGCTAATTTCTAGACGAAATTTTCCTCGTATCTGCAAATTACGGAATAAACTCCGCTTTCCGTTTTCTGCGCGAGAATTTCGTCACAGACTCCCGGAATTTTAATAAGCTGAGTTAACTGGGTTATGACTCTAAGATGATATTCGCAGTCACCGACCGGTGAAAGAAGCACAAAAAACAGATGTACAGGCTTTTTATCGAGAGAATCATAATCTATGCCTTTTTTAGAGACTCCGATAACTCCGCAAACCTTGTCAACCATATCAGTTCTGGCGTGGGGAACAGCGATTCCCGGGAAAATTCCCGTAGACATCTTCTGCTCCCTTTCAAGAAGCGCGTTCAGAACCTTTGTCCTATCAAGACCGGAATAGACTTCCACGAGCTTTTCTACAAGCTCTTCAAACACCTCGTCCTTGCTTTCGCTCTGGAGATTGACGCAAATCGCCTCCGGACTAAAAATCTGGCCTAAGACCATCCGAACTCCGCTTACTCTGCAGCAGGTGCCGTCTCAGCTTCCGTGGCGTCAACCCAAGAAGTTCCGCTGATTTCCGCGTTCTGCTGTACTGCGGAATCGAGGGATTCAACAGAAGATGTTCTGTTAACGAGCGCAAGACCAAAGCTTGTAAGGAAGAAAAGTGTTACAAGGATATAAGTCGTTCTTGTAAGGACATTGCCAGAGCGTGCACCAAATGCCTGTGAGCTTGTTCCGCCGAAAAGACCGCCGAAACCCTCGCCGTCCTCGTTCTGAATGAGGATGATGCAAACCAGAAGGATGCTGATGATTACGAAAGCAACCAACAAGATAATACCAATAACGCCCATATTTTTTCTCCAAATAAAATAGTAAACCAGTTTAAGTGCGGTTTTAAAAATCGCAACACGCCGATAATAGCGTAAAATTATCATTTAAGCAATAGATTGCGACACATTTTGCAAGAACTGCTGAAATGCGCTATACTGTCCGCATGGCAAACGACAAACACGTAAACTTCTTCGCGCTTCAAAAAGCGTGCGAAAAGCCGGGATGCCCCCTCTGCACAATCGTGAACGAGCGCATCGACCGCTACATAGACGGAATGCTTTTCGAGCATATCTCAGACAGGACTTTCCGGGCACAGTACCGCGAGGCAGGCGGATTCTGCCGGAACCACGCCGCTTCTCTTCTTTCCTATAGAGACGGACTCGCCGTAGCAATCCTCGGACAAGGCGAGCTTTCCGAAAAAATAGAAGATTTCCGCAAAAAAAAGATGCGCCGCTACAAAATGCCCTGCCCCGCCTGCGCAGAACAGCAGCGCATAGAGGACGAATTCCTTACGTTCATCGCAGAGGCAGCAAAACTTTCGAGCGAGGACGAAAACGAACTCCGAGAGCTTCTTACATCCGGAGCTGGACTTTGCATTCCGCATTACGCGCGCATGGTCGAGTTACGGAAACGCCGCATCCCAAAATGGTTCATCGAGTTTCAGGAGAACAAATACAAGACGCTTCTTGAGCGTACAAACCGATTCATCGATTTTTCCGCATGGGGCAAGCAAAAACAGTTCGAATCACTGCCGCCGGAAGACAAAATCGTGTGGAAAGAGCTTGCATCAACCTTGCGAAGTTCGCTAAAATAAAAAAATCGAAATATTAGAGAAAAAGGAGATAATCGATAAAATGTCAGATTTTAAAGTAATCAGACCCGAAGAAATCTCGGAAAACCTCATAAAGATGATCGGCACAGACTGGATGCTCATCACCGCCGGAACTCGCGAAAAGTTCAACACAATGACGGCAAGCTGGGGTTTTGCCGGCGTAATTTGGAACAGACCTTCGGCAATCTGCTTCGTAAGACCGGAACGCTACACATACGGCTTTATGGAACGCGCGGATAACTACACGCTCTCGTTTTTCAGCGAGGACTACAGGGACGCGCTCAAACTGTGCGGCTCAAAATCGGGCAAAAACACCGACAAGCCAAAAGAAGCCGGGTTCACGCCAAAATTCCTGCCGAACGGCACCGTCTCGTTCGAGGAAGCATCACTCATACTTGAATGCCGCAAAACATACGCTGACAACCTTAAACCGGAAAACTTCCTTGCGCAGCACATCATCGACAACGTGTATAACAAAGAAGGCTTCCACCGCATGTACATCGGCGAGATAACCCAAGTTATGCAAAAAAAATAGAAACTTCACCGTGCACAGGACGTGCGAAAAACCCGATAAGGTCAGGCATAATTCCTGTGCACAGAACGGGGCACGAAAACTGGCGGGTTTTGAATGCAAAACCCGGTTAGTTCGAGTGGCATGGAAGCCACTCGAACGTCTATCGCTACCGCAAAATCTGTACTGCACCCCACTTTCAGGGAGCCACAAAAGGCTTCCCTTATTTTTTTTAAAAGTTGCTGATTTTCGGTTTTGCGTCTATAATTTATGTATGAGCATGACAAAATTTTTTGAGGATGCAGACACCGATTTCTTTTTTATTTTCCACACAAACTGCATTCTAGTTAAAACACTAACAACCGCCGGCGGTCTTGCGGATGAGCTGCCGGATGCGGATACATACAGAAAATGCCTTGACCACCAACTCGCAAAAGACTGGTTCGCAGAGCCGCAAAAAAACTATGCGGCAATGTCCCTTGCAGATGCGCAGCCAGTTCCAACAGGCCATGAATGGAAGCCCCTGCGCTCATTATTTGCGGCTGGGCATCCGGCAGCGTCGCTCGCCGCAAGAGCCGCCGGCATAATAAACTGGCGGAAAAACACGCATTACTGCAGCTACTGCGGCAACCTCATCGCCGATGACAAATACGACACATCGCGCGTTTGTACGCTTTGCGGGCGCGAGTTTTTTCCGTCGCTATCGCCATGCATCATCGTGCTCGTAAAAAAAGAAGGCAAACTGCTTTTGGCGCGCCATAAACAGCGGAACACTAACCTGTACACTTGTCTTGCGGGCTACATGGAGCCGGGCGAAACGATTGAAGAGTGCGTAAAGCGCGAAGTTTTTGAGGAAACAGGCATAAACGTAAAGAACATACGCTATGTAAAGAGCCAGTCGTGGCCTTTCCCCGACCAGCTGATGATAGGCTGCCACGCCGAATACGAGTCAGGCGAAATAAAAGTTCAGCAGGAAGAGATTCAGGAAGCGCTGTGGTTTTCGCAGGACGAGCTTCCGGCAATTCCCCCGCCCGGCTCCCTCGCCTGGGAACTGATAACGGGGAAAATATAGACATTTTTTTGACGAACACAACAACAATGCGATTACGGTGCATTAGGACATTAGACAGATCGGTTTGTGTATAGTGGAAAAGAATTCAAAATTTAGATACTATACTTTAAAACTTTTGATGAGGGGCTATTTATGAATAATATCATTTCAGCAATTATTACCTTAGTAGAAAACCCTAAGATAACATTAACAAGAAAAGGTAATAGTCATAACCGTGCTAATAATATGGGAGAAGCCCTTGAAGAGTATATTAAAGATTTATTTGCAAATACAGTTGATATAGAAGATGAACAAATAAGAAATGCAGCAATCGCTACAACTTTTTCATATTTAGGAAATCAGAATAATCCGCCTGACAGCATGCTCCTTGGGGGAGATGCCATTGAAGTAAAGAAAATCGAAAGTAAAAACTCTGCATTAGCTTTGAATAGTAGTTATCCAAAAGCAAAATTATTTGCAGACAGTCCAATGATAAAAAAAGAATGTAAGGAATGTGAGAACTGGACTGTAAAAGATATGATTTATGCAGTGGGCGTAGTTAATGGAATCAATCTTGAATCATTAGCTTTCGTTTATGGTGAAGATTATTGTGCAAATAAAGAAACTTATGAAAATATAAAGAAAACTATTAAAGATGGTGTTGAATCAATTCCAGATGTTGAATTTTCGGAAACAAAAGAATTAGGTCACGTAAGCAGAGTTGACCCACTTGGGATCACATATTTAAGAATACGTGGTATGTGGGGTATCGAAAATCCCTTCACAGTCTTTAAGTATGTATACAATAGGAATCCGAATAACAAGTTTAATTTTATGTGCATTATAAATAACGTCAAATTTGATTCTTTTGAAAATACTCCTGATTTATATGAAATATCAAAGAAAAACAAAAAACTCAAAATACAAGATATACATATCAAAAATCCGAATAATCCAGCTCAATTTAGAGAAGCTAAACTTATAACATTTGAAATTGAGGCATAAAATGAAGGTCATTAGTCTGTTTAGCGGTTGTGGCGGTCTTGATTTGGGATTTGAAAAAGCAGGTTTTGAAATTCCGATTGCAAATGAATTTGATAAGACTATCTGGGAAACATTTAAAGTAAATCATCCTAAGACAAAACTCATTGAGGGCGATATTAGAGATATAAAAGAATCTGATTTTCCAGATGAAATAGACGGAATTATCGGAGGACCGCCTTGTCAATCGTGGTCAGAAGCTGGCGCTTTGCGTGGTATAAATGATGCACGAGGTAAACTATTTTATGAATATATACGTATCCTAAAAAACAAGAAACCGAAATTCTTTTTAGCAGAAAATGTTAGCGGAATGCTTGCAAATAGACATGCAGAAGCTGTACAGAATATTTTAAAACTTTTTAAAGAATGTGGGTATAAAGTTTCTCTAACATTAGTTAATGCAAAAGATTATGGTGTAGCCCAAGAAAGAAAGAGGGTTTTTTATATAGGTTTTAGAGATGATTTGGGTATAGATTTTTCTTTTCCTAAAGGTTCCACTGAAAAAGCTGAAGATAAAATAACCTTAAAAGATATAATTTGGGATTTAAAAGATACTGCTGTTCCTACATTAGCAAGAAACAAACATAATCCCGCTGCAATCAATAACAATGAATATTTTACAGGAGCTTATTCTCCAATATTTATGAGTCGAAATCGTGTGAAAGGTTGGAATGAACAAGCATTCACTGTTCAAGCTTCTGGTCGGCAATGCCAGCTTCATCCACAAGCTCCAAAAATGGAAAAAGTTGGTTTAAATAAATGTCAATTTGTACCTGGAAAAGAAAATTTGTATCGTAGAATGACAGTTCGAGAAGTTGCAAGAATTCAAGGATTTCCGGATGATTTTAAATTTATTTATACCGATACAGACAATGCTTATAAAATGATAGGGAATGCTGTTCCAGTGAATCTGGCATATGAAATTGCTTGTAATATTAAACTTGTTTTGGAAAATGAAGAAAAATCAAAAACAAGCAATTCAAGGCAAACTCAAGACCACGCAGAACTCTTTTTAACTGCATAGCTATTACAATCTCGTACATTTATCCACAGTACAATTCCTTTGTGATTTTACCGTTTCATCAGGAAAACGCACGTTATCCCGACAAGCATAGAAATGAAAAGCACTATAAGAACTGCTGGTCTTGCCACCGGAAAAAGTTGCACAATCACGACCGACGCGACCATCAAGAACGCGACGACGAACAGGAATATGCCCGCCGCCTTACCTACCTTCGCAACTGCATCGCTTTTTTTATCTTCTTCCGAAAGCTTTTTGTAGCCCGCAATGAGTTCAAGAAATTTTCCGCGAACTAGGAAAACGCCGAGCACGATGAAAAGAAGAGAAAGAATTGCTGTTAAACCTATAGTTAGTGCCGCCATATCAGCGCTCCCGCCAACATCACTCCAATCCCAGGACTTCTTTTCTGTACTTGGTACCGAGCTCGGTGAGTTTGAACTTCTGAATTTTGCCGCTTCCGGTCATCGGGAATTCGTCAAGGAACATTATGAGCTGTGGCCACTTAAACTTAGAAATCTTTCCGCGGCAATACTCAATAACATCCTCTTCTTTGAGCGTCTGCCCTTCATGCAGGATGATAAAAGCACCAGTAATCTCGCCGTATTTCTTATCTTTTACGGCGGCAACCTGAATATCCTTTATTTCCGGCATCTGAATCAGGAATTCCTCAATCTCGCGCGGATAAATATTCTCGCCGCCACGGATAATCATGTCTTTTATGCGGCCTGTGATGCGGTAATTGCCGTCCTCATCCTTAACGCCAAGGTCACCGGAATGGAGGTAGCCGTTTTTATCGATAGTCTCTGCCGTCGCTTCGGGCATCTTGTAATATCCCTTCATGACGTTCCAGCCCTTGCAGCACATCTCACCCTGCACTCCTACCGGACATTCCTTTCCAGTCTCTGGATCAAGAACATTAACATCGATACCCTCGAA
>JAEEGK010014066.1_pt1 | contig 17926 bp, 13 predicted proteins | sample 8958771 | NCBI WGS metagenome assembly JAEEGK01 (sample SAMN16246547, study PRJNA631951) | gut metagenome | biome: gut microbiome; feature: rumen; material: SC-attached | host: Bos | place: Iran: Karaj | collected 2018-10
ATAATAAAATAAAATTTTTTTTTAATTCTTTTTTTTTTTTTCTTTTCTTTTTTTGGTTGTTTTTTGGTCTTTTTTAAAAAATTAAAAAAAATTTATTTTTTAAATAAATTTAGTATTTTCCTTTTTTTTATTTAATTCATTATTTTAATTATTTGGTTCATTATAAATTTCTAAATATTTATTTAAATCATTCATTGTAGATTCATTAACATTTTTATATAAATCATTATTTTTTTTTTCAGAACTATCTAAATTATCTTTATTATCTTCAGTAACAGGATTAACTATTTTAATACTCATTCTCGAATTTTTATCTAATTCATTAATGTCATTATTCCATAACTCAATAATATCATTTAATTTACTAGGACAATAAGTTCTACAAAAAACTGCAGCTTCAGGAAATCTTTTACTTTCTATTAATAAATTATAACAATTTTCAATATCATTTAATTGGAAAAAAGAACTAAAAGCAATATTAAATAACCCCATTTTTTTACTCTCTTCACCTAATTCTTTTAATTTATCTCTATTTTGAATTGATGAATAATATAATAATAATCCTGAATAATCTTTAGCTTCTCTCATTGCTTTTTCAGCATAATTAAATTCTCCTAATTCAAAAGCTAAATCTGCTACCATTTTTAATTTTTCGGAATTTTGACTTTCATTTGCTATTTTATAAGCATCATCTAATAATTTTAACTTTAAAGCTAAGGAAAATTTCTGATTTGGATTTTTAGTTATTTTATAACTTAAATCGTTATGATTAAATTTCTGTAAAAATAAAATCACTCTTTCATGAAAAGATTCTGGAATTTTTGAAAAGAAATTATCTGCTTTATCATATTTCTTCGATAAAATTGCAATTTGATACATTATAAAAGAATAAGGTAAAGAATATGAAATTAATTGAAAAGATTTATTCATTAAGTATATTTTACTAGTAGCTTCTAAATAACCTAAAATATAATAATTAGAAGATAAAGTAGTAATATTAAATATTTTTTCATTTATACAATAATTAATTTTATTTTTTCCAGTTTGATAAACAAAGACATTATCAATATAAAAGCCATTAATAATTTTTTCATCAATATCATAAGATTCTCCAAAAGCTTCTTCACATCCATTTTCATCACTTTCACCATCATCAATTACTTTTTCAATATATTCTTCTATTTTATTATAATTAACTTCCAATATATAAGTAACATCATCGCATAATAAAGCAACAGAGCTTTTTTTTTCATTCCAAATAATTTTATTAGGAATAACTTCTATTTTCCTTATTAATATTGTATTTTCAACATCATACATATAAATAGCATCTTCAGTTTTAATAGAAAAAAGAGGACCACCGAAAACATTTTCAAAAGCAAATCCTGGTTTAAAGTTTTTAATTTCTTTTAAATCTTGATAAATTTTAACAGTGGAACCTTCTTTAATAACAAAAGAGTCATTTTCATTCCATGATAAATCATAACAATTTCCAACACAAGAACTTCTATAAACTCCACTTGTTGAAATAATAAATTCTTTATCACTTAAAATAGAGAAATATCTTCCATTAGGAGAATATTGAATTTTATTCGGAAAAACTTCTGAAGAACCTAATTGTTTAGGAGGAATATTAATAATTTCTCCATCTTTGCTTTCGTGAGAAACTTGCTTTAAATTAATTGAAAAAATATTATTCTGTTGTGAATAAATAATTTTACTTTGAATATGATTGAAAGTAACTAAAGGTTCTTCATTTCCCATTTGAACAACAATTGTAGCTTCATCACATCCAAAACCAATGATATTATTTTCTTTAAAAGAAGCAATATCCCAAATAATATCATAACCGAAAATTTTAGAATCTTCTAATTTTGAAGTATTAATATTATAAAATTTACAAGTTTGATCTTCTGAAGCTGTAATTAAAATTGGCATTTCAGGATGAAAGCAAACAGAAGATATAGGACCTTCATGTCCTTCAAAAGTAAAAATACAATGTTTATTAGTATAATCCCATACTTTAATAATAAAATCATCTCCTCCTGAAGCTAAATAGGGTTTATCACTTAAATAACAAAATGATACTGTATTTACTCCTTTTAAATGTCCTTCTAAAGTCATTTGAGAATTATTTGTCATAAAAGACCAAATTTTTATTTTTTTATCCGATGACGCTGAAGCAAACATTGAATAATCTTTAGGATTAACTGCTAATTTCATTACAAAATCTTTATGTTCATTATATTCTCTTATTAACTTAAAATCATTTTCAGCATCATATAAATGTATTGTTCCATCATCTGAGGAAGAAACAAATATTGGTAATTTAAAATGTACTATAATACTTCTTATAAAATCTGAATGTGCTTCATATTCTTTTATTTTTTCCATTGTATTATAATTATATATTCTTATTTTCCTATCATCAGATCCGCATATTATATAATTTTTCTCAGGCATAAATTTTGCAGCTCTTATTGGAAGAAATGATACTTCTAAGTATTGAACTGATGATTGAGTGTTATAATCATAAATTGATATACTTCCATTGTATAATCCAAGAAGAATCCAACTAAAAGTTGGATGGAAATCTACACTTTTTACTTTTCCTGTTCTTGCTACTAAACGCTTTTTAAGATTCACTTTCATTTTTTTTAAATGTTTTATTTTTTTATATTTGTTTATTTTTTTTTTTATTTTTTATTTTTGACAAATTTTAAAATTTTAAATAAGTATTTTTTTGAAAGAGGAAATATTAAAAAAATTAAAGGAAATATATAATAAAGAATGTTTTACTTTTTATTTTTTTAAATATGAAAGAACAATAAGGAATTTAAAAATAATTTAAAAAATTTTAATATTGAGATTTTACTTTTCCTGTTCCACCAAGAACGAAAGTTTTACATCTTTTAATTCTATATAAACTTTTTCTTTTGCAAACTGTACATTCTAATCTAAGAACAATTTTTTTAGTTGTTTTAGCTTTCTTTCTAAAAATTGGTTTCTTTTGTCCTCCAAAACCTTTTTGTTTAGTATCATATCTTCTTTTACCTTGAGCTTTAGTTGATTCTTTTCCTTTTTTATATTGAGTCACTTTATGATTTGTATGCTTTTTACAAACGAATTTGCAAAAAGTTCTTTTTGTCTTTGGCATATTCACCATCTTCTTTTTAAATGATACAAATTATTTTTTTAATTATTTATTTAATTTATATTTTAATTATAATTAATTATATTTATTAATTTTTCAACTTAAAATATTTAGTTTTTATTTGTCAAAATTAGAGTTTTTCATTCTTTTGTTTTTTTAATAAAAATTCTCTCATTTAATAAATATTTTTATTTTTATTCTTTATTATTAACATATAAAATAGATATTTTAAATTGATTTCTTTAAATAAATAAAGACTATAAACACAATTTTAATGCTTTGGCTTCAAATTTTTTACCTTTAATTTATTAATTTCTTTTTTTAAAACCGATATTTTATCATTTAACTTTTGAATTAAATGTTCATATCTTTGAACATTATCTAATTTATCCATTAAATGACACCCAACAGTTAACTTATCAAAATTATAATCAATTTTTCTAATTTCTTCATTAGGAATTATTTCTCCTAAAACTTCTTCTCTATAATATCTAGCAAGAGTAATTAAAATATTATAAGTTTCACCATCATAACTTAAAATTTCTTTTAATAAAAAATCAAGATTAATAGAATAAAAAACAATAAATTCTTTATATTTCGGAACAATATATTTATAATTAGAAATTCTATCTTTATTTCTAGGAACTAAACCTTCAAGACCAAAAAAATCTCCTTCTTTTAAGATATTAACTATATGTTCTTTTTGATATTTAGTTATATTTGAATTTAATATTAAAACTTCTCCTTGTTCTATAAAGTATAATTTATTTATTCTTTGTCCTTTACTTATTAAAACTGTATCTGATGTTTCTATATTCGTTTTTAAATTTAATATTATTTCATGTTTAGTTCTATTTATATAAATATTCTTAAAGAATTTTTCATATTTTTTATAAACTTTTAAGAATACATGTTCAAATATTAAATTTTTATGATTTGGTTTCATTTCTTTAATTAATGAATATTGAGAAATCCATGAAAAATTTTTTTCAATTGAATAATATATTCCAAAGTATCTTTTAACATCATCCCAAATTTCATCTCTGTGAATATTCGTTTTTTTAGAAGAAGAAGGTAATCTTTTAATATAATAATTAATCCACTTTTGTAAATTTAATTCTTCATTTCTGTAATTTTTTCTTAAACTATTTTCTCTACTGGTAAAGATGTCTAAAATATTAGAAATTAAATAAGCAAATAAACCACAATTAATAATTTCACAAATAATAATAAAAAGTAATTCTGGTTCATTAATTAAATTAGGTGTTAAATCACCATATCCTGTTGTACTAAAAGTTTCTGCCATGAAATAAACGGAACTTATATAAATATCTAATAAATCTTTTGTATTTAATAAATCTTGATGATAGTAAATCCAACTATTACCAAATTTAATTCCTAAGTAAGTATAACAACAAGCACATACATGAAGAATATAACATAATGATAAGAAAAAGGATATTACTCTTACTATTTGATTTACATATGTTGTGTTTCTTATACATAATTTAAATAAGAAAGATAAGTATTTTTTTAGTTTTTCATTAAAGGTAGAATATCTATATAATTTAATTAAACGAAATATTGATAATTTCTTATTAAAAACATAAAAAGGAAATACAGTAAATAAATCAAATGGAAATCCATTTTTTAAATAATGAATAAATATTCTTTTAGTATCTGTGATATAATATCTTATTTCATAATCATAATATGATGTAAAGAAATTTAAACATACATCAAAAATAAAAAAAATATCAAAACAAATTTCTCTGTAAATATAATTATCAAATTGAAATACAATTTCTAAAGGAGTTAATATTATATCAATGTAAAATACAATATAAAAAATAATATTGAAAAAAAATCTAAATTTACTATTCGATGGGTTTACAATATACCATTTTTCTTTGATTAAATTACTATTTTTATATAAATCATCATTTTTCATTCTTTTAATAACATTCCAAATTTTGTTCTTAGCATTTTTTAATAATTCTTTTTTATATTCAATATTTAAATCAACTACATTAACGTAATTATCAATAATTTTTTTTTCATCTTTTGTTTCAAAAAAATCACTTTCTCTGGGATTTATCCTATTCTTTTCATTATTAACAGTTTCATTTCCCATTTCCTTAGTAATATTAAATATATCAAAACTACTTAATTGAAAATCATACTCCTTCATTATAAATATTTAAATATAAAAACCCCATAAAAAAAAGAATTATTTTTTATATAATTAAAGATTTTTATTGTTAAAAAAAATAAAAAAAAAATTTAAAAAAATGACAGATTATAGTAGTGTAAAATATTGGGATTCACGTTATTTAAATGAACATATGGAAATATTTGAATGGTATCAAACTTATGATACTTTAAAAGAAAAAATAATAGACTACATTAAACCAGAAGATGAAATATTAAACATAGGATGTGGAACAAGTAAATTGGCAGAAGACTTATATATCGATGAAATAAAAAATGTAACTAATATAGATTTCTCTGAAAACGCAATTAAAATAATGGAAGATAGATATAAAGAACAAAAAGTAGAAATGAAATATAAAAAAATGAATGCAATGAATATGGAAGAATTTAATAATGGAATGTTTAATATTGTTTTTGATAAAGCTTTATTGGATTCTGTTTTATGTGGTGAAAATGCTCTTCCTCTAGTAGAAAAAATGATTAATGAAATACATAGAGTTTTAGTTAATGGAGGTTATTATATTGTTGTTTCAAATGGAAATGAAGATACAAGAAAGCATTTGTTTAATCCTGAAATGTGGGAATATAAAATGATTGAAATTGAAAAACCTTCGAAAGTTGTTGTTTTAGATGATAAAGATCCTAAAAATTATCATTATATTTATATTCTTACTAAAATTGCTAAAGAAGATGATGAAAAGAAAGATGAAGAAATTAAAGAAGATAAAAAAGAAGATGAGAAAAAAAATGAGAAAAAGAAATAATATAGTGTTTTTATTTGATTAAGTTATATTATAAAATAAGAAAAAAAAAATTAAATTTTTTCATAATTTTTTTTTTTATTTTTAAGAATTATGTTGAATGTTTAAAATATATTTTTTCATGTAGAAAAATATCAATATAACATAATTTAAAAGAACAAAGTTATTTTATTAAAGATATAATTAAAGTAAAATAAAAATCTATATATATCATTAAGAAATCACAATAATATATATCTAAAAGAAATTATAGTTCTTCTGATTAAACAAATAAAATTATTAAAAACAAAATCAAATGAAATTCAACACCAAACTAATAAACTTAGATTACTATTCAAAAAAGAATAATAATACAATATAATAATTCCAATAAATAATATATTAATCATATAAAACAATATTATAAAAAATATAAAAAAAAAAATATGTCAAATTGAATTTAACAAAAACTCAAAAATAAAACTTCTAAAAAAAACTCTAATAATAATAAATTACCCTCCTTTATCCAATATCAATGATAGGATCAGAAGGAGGTATATTTTTATGTTGAAAATACTCAACCAATTGTTTAGGAATTTCCGCTAAAACCTCCTGAGCTAACATTCTTCCATCATTGCTAAACTGATTAAAAGGAACAAATTGAACACAATCTCTATCAGCTTTCCTTCTATTAGAATCATACAATGGTGAATCATCAGCATCTAAAGTATGCATATTATTAAAATTAGAATTTCCAATACCAACAATAATAATACTTATTGGTAAATAAGAAGCTTCAACAATTTGATTAACTGTAGCTTCCATATCATTAATAATACCATCAGTTAATATTAATAAAATATGATAATTATTATTATTCCCTTGATTAACATCTTCCCTAGCTCTTCGATTTATTTCCATTAAAACCGGAGAAAAAAAAGTTGGACCGTATAAAGTAACATAAGATAAACTTTTCCGATATTCAAATAATACATTATTAATTGTATTTATTTCTGGTTGAGAAGGATTTAAATTAATAGGAAAACAATGATTGACTTGTTGTTCACCTTGTAATTTTCCTCCATAACCATAAACAGGAAATAATTGATCATAATCATAATATGCTACAATATCACCACAGTATTTAATTGCTAATTCATAAGCATTCATTTCATTTGTTCCTATATAATGAAGTGATTGAGGTGAAGTGTAATTCCCATTTGATGCTGTGTAATCGATTGCTATTGATAAATTTATTTGAATTCCTCCTCTTAAATAATCTAAGAATGAATACTCTTTGTTTAAAACCATTTTAACTTCAGCAGTTGAATCTGATAAATTAATTTTTAATGGTTTATTAATTAAAGATGAAAACGGTCCTGTATATTCGCCTAATTTAATTGAGTGAAATACATCATAAATTTCTATTGATATCATATTTTGTTCATAATTACCATCTGGAGCAAGAAACATTGAAGGTATCTTTGTTGTTTGGAATTGAATTTGATTAGAGAAATATTCAATAACTTCGCTTTTATAAATATCATTATTTTGAGGATTATTTTGTTTTCCTAAATATTTAATATAATAAGTAAAGCCTTTTCCTTTTAAATTCCCTTCAATTGATACATTAAATAAAGCATTCATATTTTGATTATTTAATCCTTGACCAGTGACTTCGAAAATTGAATTATCTTCTAGTTTATATATAAATCTTTGATTTCTACTTCCCATTATATTTCCTAATGTTGTTTCTACTCTATATTGATTTGATCCTCCATTTATTGTAAATAATATTGGTTGTTCTTTTTCAAAATAATATTCCATAACAAAAAACTGAGAAAATATTATATTATTTGTATTTGATTTTGATTTAGATTCTGTTGTTCCTCCATTTGTTGAATTTTGTTTTGAAGGATCATTAAAAAATAATAATGATATATTTCTTTGGGAATCGTCATTTATTTGTTTTAATTCTAAAGTTAATTTTACTTTTTGCTTTATTTCTTCGGAATTATCTGTTAATTCATTTGATTGTAATGTTTTAAAATAATATACTGGATTTCTATTTATTGTTTGAGATTGACACATTTTATTTCCCATTATAAATATAATAATTTTAATATAAAATCTTTATATTATATAAATAATAAATAATAAAAAAACTACAAAATTAATAATTTTGATTTCTTAACATATTAACAATATCATTTCTTAAATGAAATAAATCTCGAGGACTTAAAATTTCAATTAAATTTAAAACAGCTTTAACTTTTTGAGTATTTTGATATTGATGATTCCTTCCACTATCTCTTTCATAGTCTCTATAATTAATATAATTATTATAATAATTATTTTCATGACTAGGAGGTCTTCTATAAGGATTTCTCCCATCAAAAGGAGTAGGAGGTTTATTATTAGAAGTATATAAAGTATTACTCATATTCATATCATATTTTTTTTGAGGTTGTCTAACAGGAGTATTAAAATAATTTCTTATTTGTTCTATTGTATCTAAATTTTTAGGATATTGTTCTTCTACTTTTACAATTGAAGGTAATTCATTTTTAAATATTGTACTTGTGTCAATGTCTTTTAATATATTTTCTATTTGTTGATCTTTTATTTCTTTTTTATTTATATATGTTTGACTTGTGTCTACGTCTTTTAATATATTATTAACTAATGAATTATCATCTTTTTTATTTATATATGTTTGACTTGTGTCAATGTCTTTTAATATATTATTTACCAATGAATTATCATCTTTTTTATTTAAATATGTTTGACTTGTATCAATGTCTTTTAATATATTATTTACTAATGAATTGTTAACAAGATATTGATTTTGATTAGGATTTATATTTGGGTTTATTGATGGAATCATTGATGGATCTATATTCTGTTCATTTAATATTTGTTGAATTAAATTATTGTCTACACTTTTATCAACAGGAATTTCTTTTTTTATTGAATTATTATTTTTTGGAGTCTTTAAATTAACAATTTCATTATTTATTTCATTAATTAAATCATTTGTTTTTTCTTCATTTTCTTCTTCTTTTTCTTTTTTTTCTTCTTCTTCTTTTTCTTTTTTTTCTTCTTTTTCTTCTTCTTTTTCTTCTTTTTTTTCTTCTTCTTTTTCTTTCTTTTCTTGTTCTTCTTTTTCTTCTTCTTTTACTTCATTTAAAATATCATTTACCGATTTATTATCTAATTTAATTAATTGAGGTAACATTTCAATTATTTTTTTTTGATAATTAGGATTTTTTGCGCATAAAGGATTTTCTTCAATCCATAAAATTTTTAAATTAGGACATAGCTTTAAAAATTCAATTTCTTTGATATCACTTATATTATTTTTTCTTAAGTATAATTCCTTTAAATTATGTAAATTTTGAAAAGGTTTTAAAGTTGAGATTTGATTTAAAGATAAACTAACAACTTCTACGTTTTTCATTTCTGAAATTATATCTACATTTGTTAAATCACTTCCCCATAAATTTATATTCTTTATTTCTTCTAAAGAATCTACTTTATATTTTGATAATAAATCTTCTTTTGTCAACATTTAATTAATTTATTTTTTTAATTATTTAATTTATAAAAAAACTAAAAAAAACGAATTTTTTTTCTATTTGTTTAATTAAATAATTATCCATATTAAGAATAATAAAAAAATTGAAATAAAATAAAAGAGTAATATAAATTATTTAAATATAAATATTTTGATATTTATTATTATATAAATAAAACATTTTTAACTCTTAAAAAATAGAAAATAATATTTGAGAAAATAAATAAAAAATAAAAAAATAATTACAAAAAATAAATAATAAAATTACTAATTATCATTTTCATTAATTTTTTCAGAAGCAAGTGAAATTTTAACAACACTTGTATTTTTATAATCAATTAAATGATTTCTTTTATTTTGAGGAGATTTACTAAAAACTAAACTTTCTAAATTTAAATACTTTCCATTTTTTTTCGTTAAATTTTTTTTAAAAATTTTAGAAGGATTTTGTATAAACTCACTTCCTATATTATCAGACATCGTTTTAATATGTCTAATTTTTTTACCAATAATACTACTATTATTTAAATAATTTTTAGAAGAAGAAGCATTTAGAACTTTAGAATTATTTTCAAAATATTTTTTAGTTTTTTTTCCTTTATATTCAAAAGAATTTGTTATTATTATTGTATCATTTGAATTTATTTTTTTAACTGAACTTGATCTTTCTTTTCTTATTAAAGGCTCTATTAAATTTCCTTTAGTTGTATTATTATTATTTTCAGTATTTAAATTAAATTTAACTATAGAACCTTTACTTTTTAATTTTTTATCATTATCATAAGATGAAATAACATAATCATTCATATTTGACAAATTTTTTCTTTTTTTACATTCAAGCTTTACAGAAGAATTAATATTTGATTTTGAAAATAATTGTTTATTGTTTTTAGGAAAATAATTTCTGCTTTTTAAGGTTTTCTCAGAACCGAATTTTAATTCAGGTTTTTTAAATGATATTTTCTTATATTCAATTTTAGATTCTTTTGGCGAAAAATTATTTATTAAAATTTTAGAATAATCAATATCACTTTCAATAGTTCTATCTAATGCAGTTATAAATCTTGTTGAATTACAATTTGTTATTATATCATTACTTGAATTTAAGTCTTGATAAATTTTTTTTTGATTTTTATCGTCTTGTAACATTAATTTTTTTAAAACTTTATTTGTTAGTTTTTCTATCTTTTCATATTTTTCTTTTAATATTTCTTTTTCTTTATTCAGTTTCATTATCATTGATATATATTTATCTATTATTACTTTTCTTATTTCATTTTGAATGTTTTTCATTATTAAATCTCTGTTTGATAAAATTTCACTCATTAATTCGAAAAAAAAACCTGATTAAAAAATAAAAATATATTAATAACTTTAAAAAAAATTGAATTCCCAAAATTAACAATAAAATATAATACAAAAATAAAAAATAAAATAACTAATCATAAATTGAACTAATTCCAATAAAAAAAAAATAATATAAAAAACTTATAACTCCTTTAAAACCCTAAAAATTTAAAAAAAAATAAAAAATATAAAAAAAATCCAAATAAAAAAAAAATGTTAGTAGAAACCTTAAAGCGTCGTTTAGAAGAGAATGACCATCCAATAGGAGTAAAGAGGAAGACATGGTATAAACTCCCTCCTCCAGATTTTTACTACGGCTACCCTGTAAAGCCAGATAAAGAAGGAGTATCAATAAGTAAGTTTAAAAAAAATAAAAAAAATAGTAACTCGTAACTGGAAAGTACATGATCCAAGTGGAACAGCTCAACCTCCTCAAGACTTTATTACAATAAACAAAATGGCAATTAAAATGAACGCGACTTCATTTCCTGCTAATAAAGATTATAGAGCAATGATAGACATACGTCAAAAGCCAATTCAAGGAAGATTAAAAAGAGAAATTAAATTACCTCCTGAAGACTTTGCTTATGGAGTTCCTAATCGACCTTCGACTCCAATGAAAGATGTAGTTAATTATACTTATTCTAATAGAGCTGAAGCTGCTATTAGGAAAGAATATGATAAATTCATTGAAAAAAAAAGCCAATTTAGAAAAGGACCTCCTAAAGTTGTTCCTAGATATATTAATCCTCTTGTTTATGAAATGAAAGCTAAGGAAGAAGAAGAAAAAAAAGAAAAAGAATTATTAGCTAATTATGTTGATCCTCTTGATGAAGAAAATATCGTTCCAGAACCTCCTCTTTGGAAGATGAGAATGTTTAGAGATGTTGGGTCTAAAGTGGCTGAAGATATTAAGAAATTTAAAACTTATGCTCCTTATAAAAAAGGAGAGAATAATTTGGATAAAATGATAAAAAATGTTCAAAATGAAATTATGATGACTGAAAATAATCAAAGAGTGTTACAAACTGGAAATTAAAATGTTATTTGTTTTTTTTTGTTTTTCTTTTTTTAATTTAGGTTTTTAACTGATTTGATAAAATTAAAAAAGGGATTAATTTTATTTTTATTTTTTTTATTGATTAAATTGAATTTATTAAAAAAAATATTTAATTGAATAATTAATAAAAAAAGAAAGATAATCAAAGATAATTATTTTTTAATTAAAAAAAAAAAAATAAATAAAATAAATAAAAGAATTTAAATAAAAATAAATAAAAGAATTTAAAAAAAAATTCTGATCAGAAAATGAATTCAACTGATAAAAAACTTGAAAAACCAAAGGAAAAAAAAAAGTAAAAAAAAAGTAAAAAAAGTAAAAAATGCTATTACAAAAAAAACAATTATTTGTCAATGGAAAGAAGAAAAAAATAAAAATGAAAAGAAACGCTTTAGATCCTGTAGATTATGAAGAAGAGAAAAGAAAAGATCCAAAATATAAAACAGAATTATGTAAAAGTTGGATAGAAACTAATTTTTGTGTTTATGGTAATCGATGTAGATTTGCGCATGGAAAAGGAGAATTAAATATAAAATTACAAAGTTTAAATTATAAAAAAAAACCTTGTTCTTCTTTTTTAAATTTTGGCTTTTGTCCTTATGGAAGTAGATGTAATTTTATTCACGTTGAAAAAAAATTAAATGATATTATTATTCCTTATTTTTATATTCAAACTTTTGTAAATAATAAAATCCATTTTGGAAAAAGATTAAAATGCTTTGAAGATATTACTTCTAATTCTTCACAAGATTATTCTTTTGATTTTGATGAGTTTTTAAAGGATAAAAATTTGTTCTTTGATAAAGTCTTTTTTCATTTTAATAATAATAATAAATTTGATTTAGTTATGGTTAATAATAAATGCTTAGAAGATAATGCGTTGAAGTATGTTAAAATTTGCTAAATTAATTTAAGTTTTGTAATTGGGTTTTTTTAGGGTTTTCATTTTTTTTTGTTTCTTTTGATTTTTGATTATTGTATATATAGTCTTTTATTATTTATGGAAATTTTTTTATTAACTTTTTACTTTTGAATCTTGTTAAAAATATTTATATTTTTTTTTATTTTCTTTAGTATTATTTTGTATAAATTAATATTATATAAACTTAAATAATTTAATTTTATTTTTTTAGTTGATTGATTATTATTTGCTTTTTAATATGAATATTAGATTAAAAAGTTTTTAATTGTAAAACTATATATTTTTTAAAATATTTAAATTAAATTATATATATTAGAAATTAACTTTATTTTATAATTTATTTCTAATTATTATCATTAATAAATTCATTATTAAAATATTTTCTTAATAATTCATATGATAATCCTCTTATTTCTTCATAATTTGAATTTATTTGGAAATTATTCATTAATTCATCAAAACCAATTTTTTGTAAATCAAATTTAATATTATTAGTCTGTGAAATTTTATTAGAAAAATTTAAAATATTTTTCAAAATTTGAAGAATATTATAAGTAATATCAAAATACTTAATTGTTTTATTTAATTTTCTTCCAAGAAAAACATGAATTTTTAAATCATTTGAAATTAAATATTGTTTTAATAAATTATTTTCATTTTGATTATTTGAAAATATAGTTTTAAAGAAATTTAAAATTGTAATTGTTAAAAAAGAAAAATCACTTTCTTCGATTGAAATTGAATAACAAATTTTAATAATTTGAATAATTGAAAGATTTAAATTTTCATTTGGGATTATAATATAATTTAATTGTTCTTTTATATTATTATTGTCAAAAGATAAATTAAAAAATTGAGAAATTATTTTAATTGAATAAACAAAAATATTTAAATTTTTTTTAAGTTCGCTTTTATTTTCAGAAAATTCATTAAAAAAGTTAAAAATTATTTTATAAATATAAGATAATATTTTTCCATTTATTAAACTAAAGTTAATATTATTATTAACATTTTCATTAATAATTAAATCACTTTCATTATTTTTATTTATAAAGAAATTAAATTCTTTATATATAGTTTTTAAAGTTACTAATAAAATTCCTAAATTACAAATATGAAAATTTTCATATGAATATTTTAATATTTGATGGAATATAGAATTTATTTCTTTATCATTTATATAATCTTTTACTTTACATAATTTAAAAAGATTAATTGTTTCATATATCATATAAAGTTGATGAGGATGTTTATTAATTATAAATTTAAAAAGATTACTTATTTTTCTACATATATTACAATATTTTTCTGTTTCATTAATGTTTAAATTTAATATATAATTTTCAATTAAAAGAATTAAAACAATAAATATAGTTTCTAATGGATTAAAATTTGAAGTAAATTCATTTTCACTAAAAGAAAATATTTGATTAATTGAAGAATCTATTAAAAATTCAACATTAATTGAATCAAAAATTAATTTAGATAATTCTTTATTAAATTGTAATAAACAAATAATTAAAAAATTACATAAAGTTATTAAGATTAAAGATAACTCTTTTTGATTAAGAAGATAATTAATCAAATTATTTAAATTATCTAAAAATAATTTATTAGTATAAATATGAATTATTTTATTTGAGATTTCTCTTTGTTGAATGAATAATATATAAAGATATAATATTTTAATTTTTATTTCATTTTGATATTTATTAGTTAAATCAAATAAAATTAAAGGAAAATCTTGAGTTAAAGTTTGAATAATATATTTTGAATTATTATTAAAAAAGTCAAAATCAATTTTACCTTTTAAAATATGAGTTATGTATTCTTGAAATAAAATTATTCTTTTTAACTGTTCTTTTTCTTTTTCAATGGTTTGAAAATAGAAAATTTGTGTTTTAAAATCTTCAGAATAATTTATATAATTAGTTGAAATAAACTGAAAATTCTCATTTTGAAATTTTTTAATGAATTTTCTTTTAGTCATGATTAAATGATGAATTTTTTGTTTTCTTAATTTTAAAGAAAACTGAATTAAGGATTCTTTAAATGAATCAGTTGTAATTTTATTAAATTTATTAAATTTATCTTTTCTTAATACTAAATAATTGTCTTCCATTAAACTATTTAAATTTAATTTAAAGAAATTTTATATATAAAAAAACAATAATAAGGAATAAATAGTGTATTTATATATTATCTTTTTTTAAATCATTTATGAATATTAGATTTATCTTTTAAATACAAAAAATCTAATTTTCAATTATTTTTTATTTCAATAATTTTTTGATATTTAATTACTTTAAAAAATATTATATTATAAATATTTTGACAAATTATTTACTAAAAAATTTTATTTGACATTTAATAAAATTTAAAGATAAAGAAAGCAGGATCTCAATTATTAATTACAGATAATCAATTATTAAAAATGTTAAAAAATTATAACCTTTTTTTTTAATTTAAGAGTTTAAAATAAATTTATTAAGAATATATAAATAAAAATAAGAATTATAAATATTATCATTATGATTATTATCCATAAAAAAATTCTTTTCTTTTTTTTCTTAAAAATAAAAATCATTAAAAGAATAATAATAACCCTTTTATATTAAATGAAAAAACTATTTTATAAAAAATTTATCATCAATTAAATATAATCTTAATTCACATTTTAATCATTTAAAAAAATAATCGAAAAAAAATAAATAAATAAATAAAATGAACAACCCAAATTACAATAACAATCAATACAATCCAAAACAACCACTTTTTAAACAATATGCGATAGGAGAAGGAATAGATGAAAGAGAATATAATTCAATTATTTCATCAGCAATGCATGCTTATACTAATCAAATGTTACCAATGTCAAAACACACTACAGATTTAATTAAACAATGTATTCAAGGTGAATGGTTTGTTTTCGTAAGTGAATTAGGTTCTAAAAATTTTGATTTTTGCTTAACGACAGTTCAAGGTTCTGATTATATGACATTTAGTTTAGATAATGTTTTATTTCAAATATGTAGATTAAGAGATTAATATTTATATAAATGAAATAAATCAATTATATATAGAATTAACAATAATTCAAATTAAATATGATAGAATAATATAAATGGAATTTTTAAATGTTTTTATTTTTTAAACTAATTTAAAGATATTAAATATTATTTTATAATGAAGATACTTTTATTTTTGGAAGTTGTAAAGGATACATTTGATGCATATAAACACAAATCCACATAAGCCACATACAAAAAGTTCCCATGAATGTAAATATAAATGTCATTATTATATAATCTTTCTTCTTTTGAGAATCATTTTCATCTTTTGTAGCATAATATGATATTATTAATGATACTATTATCCATAATATTATATAAATTATTGTTCCTGTTTTCATCACTGAACCAAAATTATCCATCTTTATTTTTTTAAATATTTTTTTTTTGTTTGTCTTTATTATTTATTTTTATTTTTACTTTTTAAAATATAATAATAGTTGTTATTGTCTTTTGTAATTAATTTATTTCTTTTTCTTTGAATAAATCTTTGATATTGAAATTAAAAAAAAATAAAATAATCTAACTTATATTATAACTTCTTTCTTAAATAATTTCATTTTTAATATTTCATAAAATTTTAAAATTAATTGAAGTAATATTTTTAATTTGTTAATAAAAAATTTCTATATGATAAACAAAAAGAAAAAAAATTAAACTAAATTTATATATAAAAACTATTTATAAAATATGTGAATATCTTTGAAGCATTTTTTTCCTAATTTGAGGAAGATAATCTCTAACATCAATTCCTTTTTTACAAACAACTTCATTTAAATCATTTAAAAGAAAATCTAATTCACTATCATTTTCATCTCCTTCGAAATTTAATATATTTAAACCATTTGAAGGTTGTAACATATAATTTTCTTCAATATTATCAATAATAATAACTTTACTTAAATCTCTATTTATTAAAGATAAATCTTTAACATAATAATTATTCATTAATTTAGTATGTTGTCTATATAATCTAAAATCAATAGCTTTTTTACAATCAAATTGATTTAAAATATAATCACAATAATTAGAAGTGCTTGCAGTAAAAATTATTATTTCACAAAATTTACTTATTTGTTGAATAAAGTTCTCAGTTCCATTTCTTACTTTTACATAACATAAATTTTCTTCTTCAATGTAATGAACTAAAGTTTCATCTAAATCTAAAACTAAAGTATATTCTCTTTTATCATTTATGTTTTTATTTGGTAAATAAGGAATTGAAGGAATTGGTAATTCTTCTTCTTCTGTTTCATAATTTTGAGAATTATTCGATTCGAATAAATTATCATCTTTTGATAATTTAGTTATTTTATCTAGTATTATATTGTTTACTTCTAATAAATCTATTTGAATATCTGAAAATGTTTTTGTCTTTGAAATAAATATTTGATTTATTAAAGTATATGCTTTATTGTTTATGTTTGATAAATTTTCTATTAAGTTTTTAAGATTAGCTTTTATTATTTTTGAATTCAAAAAAAAATTCTTTTGAAATAAATTATTATCAATTCTATCTTTATTAATTTCTAATAAAGTAATACAACTAAAATATTGTTTTAAAGAATAAATATTTATTTTACTTGAATCTGAATTATTAATAATAATCATTAATAAAAATAAAAAATTAATATGAGATAAATTCAAACAGCATTTATATTCTTCAATTTCATTTTCACAAAAACCATCAAATTCTTCAATAAAAAGAACACATAAAAAAACACATAATTCTCTTTTTAAATAATTATCAATTTTTTTATTTTTTTTAAATATTTCCCCAATTAAATAATCTCTATTTAATATACAATTAATATAATTTGCAGCAACTTTAGCTTTATAAT